>OGMN01000039.1_pt1 | contig 134337 bp, 147 predicted proteins | sample 1573211 | NCBI WGS metagenome assembly OGMN01 (sample SAMEA2581876, study PRJEB24529) | metagenome | biome: Human gut stool | place: China | collected 2011
GCGACACGTAGCGAGAGCGTGTCTTGAATGTTTTTGTTAATTTTGAACAATTTAACGTAACTAAGGCAAAATTTCGCAATTGTCTATGATTATGACAAATAAAAACAGGAGCATTTTTATGGAGCAGACCAAAACAGATCCGGGCAGAAAAAAGAAAAAACCTCTTCGCAGATGTGGCATATTTTTTGCATGTCTGCTTTTTCTGTTTCTCTGCAGTTTTGTTTATATTTCTAAGAATCCACGTGCCAGAATGCTTTTGTCTGTCATTTATTTTATGCAGGATACCCTGAAAGATCCGGCTTATATTGCCTACCACATTGACATTATGGAATTATGCCAGGATTACTTCAATGGGGATATCTCATTTGAGGGAAAAGCCTACCTGAACGATATCAAAAATTTTAAATACTCCTCCTCCATGGACATTTCCGGGGAGCGCTCTTTTGCGCAGAAGAAACTTTCCATAATCTCCGATATGGATGTTCTGACGCTGAATGTAGGCGAGATGGATTTTTATATGAATCCTAATACCGTTTATTTCATGGTTCCAATGTTAGACAATCTTTCTTATGCCATGACCACCAGCAATACTTATTTCAAAAAAGCACCGGAGCTGACACATGATATTGATCAGGAATGGTTTCACGACAACTTCTCCAATATTATCGAACTGACCAGACAGATTCAGATTGAGGAAACCGGAAAAACAAGAACAGATTCCGATGATGTAAAAAGCCACGAATACCTCGTCACGATCCCGGAGGGTTCCGGTGGTTTTATCTGGGAGCTTTTAGGCATGGATACGCCGGACTATGACATCCGCGTTTCCCTGTATCTGACCGACCTGTGCCGGATGAGCCGTATGGAGGTCGATTTGTCCGATATCACAGAAGGTGCTTCCATGATCATTGACGGAACAGATGCCGGAACCTGTATTTTAAGTTATGAAATGCCAAATGGAGAACGCTTGACACTCACCTATGTCCGCAATCCGTCTGTCACCCATGTGAATTTTATCTATATGGACTGTCTCTATGAGACAAATCAGGGCGACAATTTTACAGCGAGCGGCTATATCACCACCCAGCCAGACGACAACGGTTGCGAAATAAATGTCAAAAACCTTTCCGTCATGCAGGGCGATGACCTGCTTGGCACTTTTTCCTTTATCGGAACGATCACAAAAGAAAAAAATCTGCCGGATGTATTCCGTGGCGCCGACCTCGATTCGCCAGACATGGAACACATTGACTGGCAGACCGTCCGCGACGACACAGAAGGCTTCATCCAGGATGTGATCGACGAAGCGAAAAAACGATTGACCGAATGAAAAATTTGGAGGTGCGTTTCTTCCATGGCTTTTAACGTACAATAAAAAATGAAATGGCAAGAGGGGCTCTGTGAAAATAGCTCGGATTGTTTATTTATCCATGGTTCGTTTTAGACTTCTTCGATTGTTTATGTTCATTCAAAAAATGGACGTCCGGCTCTCTGTGTCCGTCTACGGAAAACTCTCTTTGCAACTTTATTGTGCGCAAGTTACATGTCAGAAAATCAGCAGAGAAGTAGGGCAAAAATTATCCGGGTATTTTTTAATTTTTGCCCTACAATAAACGATGCTGATTCTGACATTTACTTGCGCTAAATAAAGTTGCAGAGAATTTTCCGTAGACGGACACAGAGAGCCAGACGTCCATTTATGAATGTACATAAACTTAAAGTCTAAAACGAACCATGGATAAATTTACACAATCCTCACAATATTTTCACAGAGCACCTCTTGTCATTTCATTTCTATCAACACACAGAAGCCATGGAAGAAACGCACCTCCAAATTTTTCACTCCGTCAATCGTTCATCTGCTCCATAAAGTACATCCTGGATGCAAAGTCTGGGAAATGCCTTATCTGTTCATTGTAGCCGGTGCCTCCAAATGCCTGCTTTAATTTTACTCCGGCATACATGAGTGCATCGCCATATGCACAGAAATCTTCTGCCTCACCATCCATTTTCACAAACTTTGCGATCAGATTATGTGCGACAGAATCCTGCCTGATATGCACCGGAGCCACGGTGTTTACCAGATCACCAAACTCTTTTACATTATATTTTAAACTACGGTTGTAAAAATGATATCTGGCTTCCGGGTTTAACCCATTCGGACGATAATATTCAAACTGCGTGTTCGGCGACACAAGTTTCTGCATCAGAAAGCCAACCGCTTTTTCCCGGTCTTCCGATACACACGTCCACTCCTGAATATTTCCGGTCAGCGGACCTGACAAACTGCCGGTGCTGCCCTGATCCGAAAAATTTCTTCCCCGGTAAAAAGAACCGGTCTGCAGCACTTTGCGCCACTCTTTATAAAGTGCGATCTGCGCTTTTACCGCATCGAAATCCTCCTTTTTCATGTCGCAGAAATTACATTCATATCCGCAGATTCCAAACGCTGCCACCTGAAATCTTGTCTCAAGCGGTGTCATTCGGAGCGTCTGGTGATTCGGGCAGGATGAGACATGTGCGCTCACCACGGACATCGGATAACCATAACTGTATCCGGTCTGAATCTCCGCACGGCACAGTGCGTCTGTGTCATCACTCGCCCAGATCTGTGGGAAATACGATAAGATTCCAAGATCAAACCGGTTGCCGCCTGCTGCACATCCCTCAAATAAAATTTCCGGGAATCGCTCTGTCAACTCCTTCATACACCGGTAGAGTCCAAGCACATAACGGTGTGCCACCTCCCCCTGCCGCTCCGGTGGAAGTATCTTTGAATAATAATCGGTCACGATCCGGTTCATATCCCATTTCACATAGGCGATATTGGCAGATGAGAACAGGTCACTCATCTGCCCAATGATATAGTCCTGCACCTCTGCCCGGCTTAAATCGAGCAGCCGCTGGTTTCTTCCCTCGGAATGATTTTTGCCCGGAATATCCATCGCCCAGTCCGGGTGCGCCTTATAAAGTTCACTGTCCACGTTCACCATCTCCGGCTCTACCCAGATGCCAAAATCCATACCGAGATCGTTGATTTTTTTACAGAGACCAGCCAACCCGTTCGGAAGCTTTTTCGTATTCACCTTCCAGTCTCCAAGCGACGAACGGTCATTGTCCCTGTGACCAAACCATCCATCGTCCATCACAAACAGTTCAATCCCTGCTTCTTTTCCGGCTTTTGCGAGCTGGAGCAGTTTTTTCTCATTGATATCGAAATACGCAGCTTCCCAGCTGTTCAACAATACCGGGCGCACTTTTTTCTTCCACGCACCACGCACAATATGTTCCCGCACAAAGCGGTGCATACACTGGCTCATACCATTGTATCCTGCTCTGGAATAAGCCATCACTGCCTCCGGTGTCTCAAAACTTTCCCCTGCCGGAAGCTGCCAGCAAAAATTCTGCGGATTGATTCCAGAGACAAACCTTGTTTTTCCATAGCTGTTCACTTCGACCGCCTCATAATGGTTTCCGCTGTATACAAGATTGAATCCATAGCAGTCCCCGGTATCCTCCGTGGTTTCTCTCCCACTTAACATCACAAACGGATTCGCTCTGCTTGAGGAAGTTCCGGTATAAGAAGCATTCACGTATTTCCCTGCTGCCACCGGGACATCCCATCTTCGCATCTCCCTCGCCCACGCGCCATGAAAGGAGGTAAACACATGATCCGATGTCGGAAAATCGACCTGACAGCTCATCAGCCGCCGGATCTGCACTGCATTTTCACCGTCATTGATGAGTTTTGCACTTCTTGTGATCACATCACAGTCCTCATAAATATAATAATGAAGTTCTAATTTCAAAGCAGAATTGTTGTCTTTTAACGTCACACATAGATGTTCCACCTGATCTTTCTCATCATAGGAAGCTGGCAATGCATCCTCTGCATCCCTCGCCCCTCTTCCCTCAAACCGGACAGACGATTCATACACAAAATCCGAGGAAAAACTTCCATCTTCATAGATAAGTTCCACAAACGGCTCCCTGATATCTCCCTTTCCATAAGCGGACATTTCCAGACACAGATCCTCTAACGTATAGGCGTCATGTTCCCTGTCGTAGACACAGCTGTTGCCCGGCTGAAAGGTATGTTTTTCGATCAAAGGTGCGACTGCATTTTCATCCAGAGGCTCACACACATGGATTTTTCTTCCATAATATAAATGCTCCAACTGCCCTGTCGGCAATTTGCGGAACGCATAGGTCGTATGTGCTGTATGTAACACAAAAATATCATTAGCTGTCTGAATCATGATTTTCTCCTCTTTTAATTCTGATGTTTTTTCTCTAATTCTTTGGAAATCTCCGCTAACTTCCGGTCTGTCAGAATATAACGTTTCTTAAATACGATAAATCCGATCACCAGCACAACGATCGGAATGATCGTCATGGATAAACGCAGTCCCATGCGGGAGGATGCTGCGATCGGTTCCGTTACTACCGCTTCTTTGTTTGAACTGATATGGAACACAAATAAAACCATCGAAGATATAAATCCTGCGATTCCTGAGGCGAGCTTTACAACAAACGTCTGCATGGAAAAAATGACGGATTCGTCTCTCCGGCTATTTTTAAACTCACCATAATCTACTGTGTTTGCCAGAAAGACAGTGATAATTACATTCAGCACACCGACTGCTGACATAATAAATGCCGCCGGGATAAACAGCCATCCAACAGAACTTGTTCCGGTTGCGGAAATGATAATGATCAAAATATATCCGGTCACTGCCATTCCAAAACAGGTATAGAAAATTTTAATCGTGTCCATGAATCTGCGGAGCACCGGAAACAGGATCATCATCGCCAAAATCTGGCATCCGCCGCCGACCATATTAAACAGCGTAAAATCTCCCTGATAAGTACTTGGGCTGAAATCATATTTCAGGAAAAAGTAAACAAGCTGCTGGGTGATATATAAGGCCGTATTGATCATTACGATTGCAACTACAACTGTCATTGCCTGATCATTCTGGATCAGCGCCCGAAACATCTCACCGATGGAAGCGTTCTTCATATCGACCGTTGATTTTTCTTTGATGCACAGGCAGGTGATCAGAATGAAGATCACAAATAACACCGCAATGATCAGTGCAAATTTACTGTATCCGATACGGTTGATCTCATTGTCTGTCGTTCCGCCGAATGCTTTTCCAAGTGCGGCAACACTCATGACTGTGACGATCGATACCAGTGCGGAGCCGACACCTGCGCAGGAACGTGCAAATGCAGACAATCCCTCTCTCTCTTTTCCAGCCTCGGTAAATGCCGGAATCATACTCCAGAATGGAATATCCATCATCGTGTAAGTCATGCCCCACAAAATGTAGGTAACAGACGCATATGCCACTAACCCTGCACCGTTTAATTCCGGTGGGATCGTGAACATCAGGTAAAGTACAACTGCGTTTGTGACTGTACCGACAAGCAGCCACGGACGGAATTTTCCCCATCTCGTTTTTGTCTTTGCGACCAGCACACCCATGATCGGATCGTTAAATGCATCAAACACGCGGGCTGCCATTAAAAGAACTGCGATCGCTGCTGCGCTGATTCCCATAACATCCAGAAAATAAATGGAAATGTAGCTGGCGGAAAGCATGTAGACCATATCCTTTCCCACTGCCCCGATTCCATAGGCAAATTTCTCTCTGCCGCTCAAACTTCTCTTTGCTTCCATCGTAAAAATCTCCTTTTCTCCATTAAAAATTCATCATTTCTTTTTATTTTTTAATCCCATTGCAAGTTCCACAACTTTGTAAGCACCGTCATAAAGACCTGCCTTTTTATTCGTTACAATGTTCTGACACATATCTGAAAGAAAAGTATCGTCCTGTAAAAATAATTCCAGCATCTGGATCGTGTGCGGAATATCCCGGCACTCTAACGTTCCGTCTCCCACCTCCGCAGAATGGATTGCACCCCACATCTCATGTTTTCCCACGCGGCGGATGAACAGTTTCGGCACCGGATAAAATGCGAGTTCACTCGGTTTTGTCACTAAGACATCACAGCTTCTCATGAGAAGATTCGTGCAGTATACCGCCTCGAAAATATTTTTGTGCCAGAATCCGTGAATCCCTTCGATTTTCTCCTTCCCATCCAATGCTTTTTGTGCAAATGCTTCTGTATCTGCCCAACAATCAAAATGTTCTGCTGCATAGTTTTTCATCTCAGGAATCTCTGCCAGCAGCGCCTCCCAGACATTTCTGTAATCGCCCACATTGACGTATAACGCCGCCTGCTTCTTCTCAATATACGGAAGCAGGAATTTGATGATCGCTGCAAAAATCTCCTTCTGCGCACCAGCCCCGCCGATTGTTAAAAGGAAACGCATAGGCTCACCATTCTCTTTTCTCCGGATACGCGCCTCACAGTCCGCTTCGATGCCCTGCACAATTTCATGGTCAATGTAATGTCCTGTGTATACAAGGCTGTCGGATGGCATTGGTTTATTTACTTTATCTTTATTCATGCCGTTTAAAATGCGGTATCCCATATAGGAATTATGACACTGGATCGTATGCACGCTTCCTTCTGATAAATGTAGTGCCATCGGCCAGTTATCCGGGATCGCGTTCACCACGTATTTCATTCCGGCATGTACGGCTGCCTGCGCCGGCCAGACATGTGTTCCGATCACCGGAATATCCTTCGGCACATTGCGGTACACCGGAGCCATCAGCTCCGCATTTTTCTGGTCTGCCGCATTGTAGGACAATGCCCGGAATCCCTCATAATTCATTGGCTCCCAGACAAGTTTGTTAAAAATCGGATTTTTCGAAAGTCTTGAGCCGAGTGAATACAGATCATTCTGTGCACCGATCACTTTTGTGCAGGTCGTCTCCCCATAGGAATTTAAGTCCATCCAGTAAGGCGTATAGCCCATCGCCTTCGCCGCAGACGCCATCGCCATGGAAATGCGGTAGTGTCCAAATCCCATACGGATATTTCCGACAATAATCCCTTTTTCTGTGTCAAATGTACCTTTTTCCGCATGCGCATTGACATCATAATGTGCATTCTCTGCCAGATTTCCCACCAGAATATTGTAAACTCCCAGGGAATCTCCAATGTAACGGTTCTTCTCGACCGCCACCTCATAATTTTTTTTGGAATCATCTCCAAATTTTTTCATATATTTCTTTTTGGACTTCACTGCCTTTTTATAAACCTTGTCTGGCATTTTATTTCCAAAAATCACGCTTGATCTGTCTGTCATGTTTTCATTCTCTCCAAACTTTAAAAATTTCTCTCACTTTGAACCGTAAAACCGATTTTTATCTCCATGTCACAATCCCGTATGATAAGTGCCGCATCCTGCTTTTCTCCTGGCTGAAGCCTTTTGCTCTTCACATAAGCGCCGCCCATTCCTCCCTGCAAAGCCACCGTCTTTGGTCCAATGATCTCAATCGGTCCCTCTGTTTCAATAGTAAGTGGTTCATTGTAAAACGGAAGGATATTTCCATGTTCATCCTGTGCCTGAATCCGAACCTCAGCCACATCATAACTCTCTGCATCGATCAGATTCTCATGATCCGCTACAGCTGAGATCTTCCGCTCTGTCATCGGTTCTTTGATGATCGTTTTCACCACCCGCTCCTGTCTTGTGGAAGCATCCACCATCACCGCCTCAAAACGATACGTTGTGGAGGTGCCACCCCAGTCGCCAATATATTGGTTATATAACCGGACTGCCTCTTCCATATTCATATGATAGCGAAGAATCAGCCATATTCCCGTCGCATAAATGGACTTTGGAAGCTTTGCGAACCCAAACCTGGTAAACGCATTCAAAGCTTTTTTCACACCGGCTTCCTGTCCCGGTTTCATATGTTCTTCCTGCAGGGCATCTCCGATAAAATCATCGATAAGAATCGGACCGTGTTTCAGATGTGTGTACGGAGAATCTGCGGCACTGTACTCCTTAATGAACCGGTCATTTTTATACATCCGCACCTTATCCGCATTCGTAAAAATATAGGTTTCCCCGCGGTTACATCCCGGATGTTCCCCAATATCCATGGAAGAACTTAATTCCAGCACCGGCTCTTTCTCCTGCTGACAAGCATAGACCGCCGCTGCCAGTTTCGGATTGCGGAACATATCCATGACTCCGTGATAACAGATGCGATCACCACTTCCGAAATCCTTGTGAGTGTTGTAATCAAACATGCACCAGCCAAAGCATCCTGCAATGTCCTCCTCGGCTGCCACCGCATCCAAAACATTTGCATGGCGGAGCGCATGCTCTGTCCGGTGTTCTTCCCAGTCAAATGCCTTCGTCGGATACATATGCCCATTGTATTCACTGATGAGGTATGGTTTTTCCATATCTGATGTCACATTCTTTTTCGGCTCACATCCCTTTGCCTTTCCATCATGCACAAAATCATTGTAGGTATACACATCTTCCAGTAGACTGCTTTTCCTGTTCGCACGCACACCGCCTGTCGGTCTCGAATCATCGAACTCATGTGCTGCCGCATTCGTCCTTCTGTAAAATGCCTCATCATCCTGCGATTCATTAATGCGCACGCCCCAGAGGATGATCGACGTGTGATTCCGGTACTGTTTTACCATATCCCTGACATTTTCCACCGCCTGATCTTTCCATGCAGCGTCACCGATATGCTGCCACCCTGGAATTTCTGTGAAAACAAGAAGTCCTATTTCGTCACACCGCTCTATAAAATAATGGGACTGTGGATAGTGGGAGGTGCGCACTGCATTCACCCCCAGCTCCCTCTTTAAAATATCCGCATCCAGCTGCTGCATAGATTTTGGCATCGCATATCCCACATACGGATAACTCTGGTGACGGTTTAAACCTCTCAGTTTTATTTTTTTGCCGTTCAGATAGAATCCGTCTTTTTTGAATTCTGCCCTTCGGAATCCGATTCGGTCTATCCTCTCATCCATTAAGGTTCCATCACAGATTAATTCTGTCTTAACTTCATAAAGTTCCGGATGTTCCAGCTCCCACAGAATCACATTTTCTACCGGATAGGAAAGCTGCATGGAAGTGCCGGAGATTTCACTCTCCCCTAATGGCTGATACTCTCCTGTCTTTTTATTTTTAAGACTCTGTTTTAAAAACAATCCCTCCTGCGTTCTTTGCACCGTCACCTCAGAGATGAGTTCCGCATTCTGGTCATCCATTTGTCCAATGTTTGTCCTGATAAAAATATCTTCGATGTAGTCTTTATTTTTAATATCCAGATAGACATCCCGGTAAATGCCGCCGTATGTCATATAGTCGATCACATAACCAAACGGTGGAATATTCAAATCCTCCCTGCTGTCTACTTTCACGACAAGGATATTTTTTTCTCCATAGCGGAGTACTCCGCTGATATCCATCGTAAAAGCTGTATATCCACAGTGATGTTCTCCCACTTTATCTCCATTTAAAAATACTTCGCTGTCATGGGCTGCACCATCAATCGTCAATAATATCTTTTTCCCTTTCCAAGCTTCCTCTGCCTCAATCACTCTTCGATAACCGCTGACCATCTGATAGCAGTGTTCATCAAAATAGTGAAGCGGCGTTTCCTTACAGGTATGTGGAAGCCTGACATTCTGCATTGTACTGTCATCATAAGCTGCCTCTGTCATAGAAGCTTCAAACTGTTCTGCAAACTTCCAGTCATTATTCAAATAAATACGTTCTGACATCATCCTCACCCTCTCTGTTCTCCTGTGTAACGAACTCCATGCTATCTTTTACCTTGTAATTCCATCCACCAGTATATTGACTACTTCCTCTAACGCCTCGTTGTAGGAAATCTGATTTGTGATCAGAATATCTCTCTGGAAAAACTGCTCAAGCGTTGCCTCCATCATGGTTTTCAAAATTGGAATCTGAATCGGCCGGACCGTGCCCTCATGAATTCCCTGCTGGATCAACGCGATCGTTGTCTCCCAGCCTGTCTCTAACCGCTGCTCCACTTTTTTATAAATTTTTGGATATTTATCTTTCAATAAATATAGCTGGCGGAAATCAATGTCTTTATAACCCTCCGGGAGCACTCCTAAAATTGCCCGAATCTTCCCAACCGTATCAAGCGAAGTATCCGAGAGTACTTTCTGCTCGCTCTCTTTGATGGAATCAAAACAGTAATCCACCATCTCTGACACCAGTGTATTCTTATCCTGAAATACGGTATAAATCGTTTTCTTACTGATTCCAAGCAGGGCGGCGATATCATCCATCGTAAACTTCAATCCCTTTTTATTAAATGCCTGAATCGTTCCCTCTAAAATGGTCTCCCGTAACTCCATATCCGCTCCCCTTCTCTGCTTTTTATTTGGAAACTATTTTTCACATTTCCGTTTCCATTATTGTAACATGTTCCAGTTTTTCTCACAAGAAACTACTTTCACAAAAATAGTTTCCATTTTTTGTAGAAATGTACCAACAGGAATCCCTGCTTGCATACTATGAAAATGTCGATTAAAATAAAATAAGTCAGGCATATTCCGTTACCTCTTTTTACATAACAGGTAACCGGATTCTGACCTTTGTTTTTACTATCAGAAAGGAATTTTTCTATGAAAACATTATATTTTGAATGTAAGATGGGTGCTGCCGGAGACATGCTCATGGCTGCCCTTTATGAAATATGCGACCAGAAAGAATTATTTTTGCAGACGATGAATCAGGCTTTCTCGGAATATGGGATTCAGATTTCTGCGGAGGAATCAAAAAAGTGCGGCATTTCCGGCACACATATGCATGTTATGATAAACGGAGAAGAGGAAGGCGTGCATGTACATGAACATGTACATACACATACCCATGATCACACAGAAGCAGAACATGTACACACGAACGAGCATGAGGCAGCGGAACATCATCATGATGAATCTTCCCATGCGCACACGCATCACAGTTACCAGTCTGTCCTCGCACAGATCGAACACTTACAGCTTCCTGCCCAGGTAAAAGCAGATGCCGCTGCTATCTATCGCCTGATTGGAGAAGCAGAATCTGCCGTACACAACACCACATTAGAACAGATTCATTTTCATGAGGTTGGAACTTTGGATGCGCTGGCTGATGTCTGTGGCTGTGCTCTTCTCATGTATCTGATTACACCGGAAAAAGTATTCGCTTCCCCGCTTCATGTCGGAAGTGGTTTTGTAAAATGCGCCCACGGTATCCTCCCTGTTCCAGCTCCTGCGACCGCGGAGCTTTTAAAAGGAATCCCTTTTTATACCGGTTCCATCAAGGGCGAACTTCTGACGCCAACCGGTGCCGCTATCCTTCGCCATTATGTGGAAGGTTTTGAAGAAATGCCTGTTATGACTTTAGAACATATCGGCTACGGCATGGGACAAAAAGACTTTGAAACCGCCAACTGTGTCCGGACATTTCTCGGTGATGTTCAGGCGAACGGTTATGATGATAAAATTTTAAGTATCTCCTGCAATCTGGATGATATGACAGGCGAAGATATAAGCTTTGCTGCGGAAACCCTTTTAAACGCCGGCGCACTCGATGTATATACGATCCCGATCCAGATGAAAAAAGGCAGACCAGGGATTATCCTGACCTGCCTCTGTGCGCTGTCTGAAAAAGAAAACTTCACAAACCTTTTCTTTCAGCACACAACCACCCGCGGCATCCGTTATGCTGTTTACGAACGTGTGAAACTCGTCTCCACGTTTGAGACAAAAGAAACTCCTTACGGAAAAATCCGCATAAAAAAAAGTTCCGGTTATCATGTAGACCATGAAAAACCGGAATTTGAAGATTTAAAAGCAATTGCTTTCAAACAGGGCTGTTCCCTGAAAGATGTACGAAATCTGCTCGACTGATATGCAAATAAATCCCAATAGGATTTTATCCTGAACACTCTATTTATTATTATGTTATGTGTATATCTGCAGACTACACGGTACCTATTTATACATTTGCAGTCTGATTCATATGTGCATACATCTGCGTTGTTGAAATATCGGAATGTCCTAATATCTCCTGCACGCTCTTTAAGTCTGCCCCGCTGCACACAAGATGTGCAGCAAAAGAATGTCGCAGCATATGCGGAGTGATCTCGGACTCTATTCCTGCCCGCTTTCCATAGGACTTGATCAGCTTCCAGAATCCCTGACGGCTCATCGCATCCCCGGAACAATTGGTGAACAACCAGATGGAATTCTCATCCTTCACCAACTGTGGACGTCCATCCCTGATATACCTGACAAGTGCGTCCTTTGCCACCGGAGTCATTGGAATCATACGCCCCTTGTGTGAATCTACACATGTAATATACCCGGTATCAAAATTCACATCTGTTAATTTCAAAGAGATCAATTCAGAAACACGGATTCCTGTTGCATACAACAATTCAAGCATTGCTTTATCACGCAGACCTTTCGCCGAATTATCCTTCGGCTGGGCTAACAGGCGGTTTGTTTGCTCTGTTGTCAGAATAGTTGGGGCTTTCTTCTCCACCTTTGGAGCTTTCAGTTCAAAAGCTGGATCTGCGCTTGTCCTTTGTTCTAACTCTTCATAGTGAAAGAATGCTTTCATGGACGCAACACTTCTGGATACTGTTGCAGGCTTTAATCCTGACTGTTCTAACTCTATCACATAAGAATTCAGAACTTCTGGGGTAACAGCGTCAATTCTATCCACTCCATGTGCTGTTAAATACAAAATCATCTTCTTTAAGTCTCGCTCATAAGATACTTCTGTATTCTCTGAAGTTTGTTTTTCCTGATGAAGATATTGGATAAAATTATGTATATCCTGTTTCATGCTCATTACCTGCCCCGATTCTTTTCTCTCAATGTAAACTCTTTCAAGCCGAAAAAATACCTCATTTCGAGGTATATTCCCTATTATAATGATTCAGAAATCAAAATGCAATCAGTATTTTTGCCTGTTGTTTTGTTTCTTTTTGTCCATATACAACATGTCGTTTTTTGTAATTTCTGTCTTACCATATGTTGTAATTATTCATTACAATTTTTTTACATACATATTACATAATCTGCCCCATTTTCGCTGTCATAGTACTTTTTTCAGGAAAAACGGTGAAATATACCCCTCTGCAAGACACCCCAGCACAACGAGCAAAGCACAGACAAATATTACTTTTCTTTCTCTTCCTCTCTCATACACGGTGAACGCCAGTAAATAGAAAATCCACTGCGGAAGCATTGCCAGTAAAACTGCTGCGATTCCAGACAGTCCCCGTTCTATCACTGACATTGTGATAAATATTCCTGTCAGGAACAGAAACAGTGCCAGAAAAACCCTTGTCACGATCCTCCTGCCAAATACTGTGCCAAGCAGCAGGATCACAATCAGTCCTTTCATCCGCATGAAAAAAATATACCAGAAATACTGGTCATAGGACATGCTCCAGAAAGTGACAGCTGACTGATCCCAGAAGGAAGTCACACCATAGGTGTTCAACAAACCGCTTCCCATAAGATTGACAAGCAATATTCCGGCAAGGAAACATAATGCATAGATGATCTTATTTTTTTGAATCACAATTTTCTACCAAAAATCAATCTTACTAATAATCTATGCTTTTCCGGAATCCTTATTCAGCAAATTCTTATAGGCGAGGATTGCAGAAACCGTCTTGGAATCCTGTATTTTACCTGCATAGATCATTTCACACAATTCGTCTACATCATGTGCTTCCACGTCTATCGCTTCTCCCTCGTCCAGATGCTGTGTACTCTTCACTAAATCTCTTGCAAGGTACACATCGATAAATTCATCACAAAATGCAACCGTCGTTCGAAGTGAAAGCAAAAATGACAGATTCTCACTCCGGTATCCGGTCTCCTCTTCGAGTTCCCTTGCAGCACACACTTTGGTATCTTCTGTCACACTGTCTCTCGCTCCGGCAGGAATCTCTAACGTCATACGCTCTAAAGCATTCCGGTACTGTCTCACCATTAGCAGTTTTCCATCCTCACGCACTGCAACAACTGCCGCAGCTCCCTTTCTATGTGAGACAAAATCCCATTCTTCTGTTTTGCCATTTGGAAGTTCCATTGTATCTTTGTACACATCAAGAATAGTGCCTTTCATCACCAATTCCCGTTTAATTCTTTTTGCATGTTCACTCATCTTTCTTTCCTCCTGCCTCTTCTGGTTCTAGGATTATTCTATAACAATCAAATGCTTTTTCATATAAAAAAGAAGATTCGAAACAGGATCCATCCTCTTCAAATCTTCTTTTATGCTCTCTTTGTCAAGCTATTTCGCAAAATCCGTTACACGTGACTCGCGAATCACATTTACTTTAATCTGTCCAGGGTATTCCAATTCAGACTCAATCTGTTTTGCAATATTGCGTGCCAATAATACCATGTCAGCATCGCTGATCTGTTCTGGAACTACCATAATTCGAATCTCTCTACCTGCCTGAATAGCAAATGATTTTTCTACTCCCTTAAATCCGTTTGAAATATCTTCTAATTGTTTTAATCTGTTGGTATAAGTATCAAGTGTCTCTCTTCTTGCACCAGGTCTTGCCGCACTGATCGTATCAGCAGCCTGTACGATACAAGCAATCAGGGACTCAGGTTCTACATCACCATGATGAGCCTCAACTGCATTGATGATAATTGGTGATTCTTTGTATTTTCTACATAAATCAACACCAATCTGAATATGAGATCCTTCCATATCATGATCCACAGATTTACCAATATCATGTAAAAGACCTGCACGTTTCGCAGTTCTTACGTCTACACCAATTTCCGCTGCCAATAATCCGGAAAGCTGTGCTACTTCAATAGAATGCTTTAATGCATTCTGTCCGTAACTTGTCCTGAACTTCATTCTGCCGAGTAAGCGAACGAGTTCCGGATGAATTCCGTGAACACCAACTTCTAATGTTGCTGCTTCACCTTCCTCACGGATCATTGTTTCAACTTCTTTTTGTGCCTTTTCTACCATTTCTTCGATTCTAGCCGGATGAATACGTCCATCTACAATCAATTTTTCCAAAGCAATGCGGGCAACTTCTCTTCTGATTGGATCAAATCCAGACAAAATAACTGCTTCCGGTGTATCATCAATAATTAAATCCACACCTGTCATCGTCTCTAACGTACGAATATTACGTCCCTCTCGTCCGATGATTCTACCTTTCATCTCGTCATTCGGAAGCTGTACAACAGAAATTGTTGTCTCTGCCACATGGTCTGCTGCACATTTCTGAATGGCAGTTACCACATAATCTTTGGCCTTCTTATCAGCTTCTTCCTTTGCCTTGTTTTCCATTTCTTTGATTAATTTTGCGGTATCAAGTTTAACATCTTCTTCAACGGTTTTTAAGAGATATTCCTTTGCTTGTTCGGAGGTTAATCCAGAGATTCTTTCCAGTTCCTGTAAACGCTCTTCATTGAGCTTTGCAATCTGAGCTTTCTGCTTGTTGATTTCTTCTTCTTTTGCAGCAAAACCGGCTTCGCGTCTCTCGATGGATTCCAACTTCTTGTCTAAGTTTTCTTCCTTCTGTACGACTCTGCGTTCACTACGTTGAATCTCTGCTCTGCGCTCTTTTACTTCTTTGTCCAGATCATTTTTGACTCTGATGGACTCTTCCTTTGCTTCGAGCATTGCTTCACGTTTTTTGGTTTCTGCTGTCTTTACCGCTTCATCGATAATCTCACGTGCTCTATCTTCCGCATTACCAATCTTAGCATTTGCTACGTTCTTGTGGTAAGCAGTTGTGATAAAGTATGTCAGAACCGCAGTAACGATAAGTGTTATAACAACAGCGATCACTATCTGCAGCACAGGAGCACCTCCTTTATGAAATTTTCATTGTACATATAACATATAATTAGATTAATTTTCTGTCATAATTAACAACAGGTTAATTTTATTCTATTTTCATACTTATGTCAAGTCAATTACTGTTCAATATGCATAATATTGAATGACTCAAAAATAAGAATACAACATATTGTACAAATTTGTCAGATTTTCTCTGAAACAAAATTTTTCTCTCCGGCCTGCTCCTACTGCCGTTCCTGCTTCATGACATGAAGGATATCACTGCTTTTGAATCCCCTGCGGAGTAAAAACTGATAATTCTTCCGCTGTTCGCTGACATCTGCATCCTCAAAAGAATAATGCCGCTTCTGCAGTAACTCTGCAATCTTCTTCTGATCATCCGAAACATACTCTTCTTCTAATGCTGCATCAACCAGATCTCTTCCAATCCCTTTTGCCATCAGTTCCATCTTAAGTTTTTGTCTACTTTTCTTCTCCTGATGATAACGGATGTAGGTAGAAGCATAACGAAAATCGTCGATATAATGATAACTTTTTACATAGGCAATTGCGGATTCAATACAACTTTCCGGATATCCGTTCTGTTTCAGTTTGTCATAAAGCTGACGCTCTGTCCGGTCCTGCTTTTCCAACAGATGCATTGCCCTCTTGATTGCACGCTTTCCAAGGATTTCATTCAGAATCTTATCATAGACAGCCTCTGTGACAACACAGCCCTCCTCTATCCCAAGCTTTCGAATCTCTCCTTTATAAAGAACAACTTCTGTCCCATCATCAAACCGGATTCTTGCTTTTCCCTTCTCAAGAGGTACGACCGACATGACCTGAAGACTCATTTTTATTCCTCATCCTCTAATACTTCTGGCTCTCCCTCAGCATCCGTCTCTTCTGCAGTACCATCTAACTGGAATTTTTCTCTGACTTTTGCCTCAACCTCTTCACATACGAGTGGATTCTCTCTCAGATAAGTTTTCGCATTCTCACGTCCCTGACCAATCTTATCTCCGTTATAGGCATACCATGCACCGGACTTCACAATAATGCCACAGTCTGCAGCAAGGTCTAAAATATCTCCCTCTTTGGAAATTCCCTTACCAAACATAATGTCAAACTCAGCCTCTTTGAATGGAGGTGCCACTTTATTCTTTACGATCTTCACACGGGTACGGTTACCGACAACCTCTCCTGCCTGTTTCAGAGATTCAATTCTACGGACATCCATACGCACAGATGAGTAGAATTTCAATGCACGTCCGCCGGTTGTTGTTTCTGGATTACCGAACATCACACCAACTTTTTCACGCAGCTGGTTAATAAAAATAACAATACAGTTCGACTTGCTGATGACTGCAGTTAATTTACGGAGAGCCTGGCTCATAAGTCTTGCCTGAAGTCCCACATGGGAATCTCCCATATCTCCATCAATCTCTGCTTTCGGAACAAGTGCTGCAACAGAGTCAACAATCACGATATCCACTGCCCCGGAGCGAACCATCGTCTCTGTGATCTCAAGCGCCTGCTCTCCACAGTCCGGCTGTGAAATATACAACTCATCAATATTCACACCGATATTCTTGGCATAAGCCGGATCAAGTGCATGCTCCGCATCAATAAATCCTGCGATTCCGCCCCTTTTCTGTACCTCGGCAACCGCATGCAGGGCAACCGTTGTCTTACCACTGGATTCCGGACCATAGATCTCAATAATTCTTCCCTTTGGAAGTCCTCCAAGACCAAGTGCAATATCAAGACTCAAAGATCCAGTTGGAATTGTCTCAACATTCATATGTGCTGAATTATCACCCAGCTTCATAATAGATCCCTTACCATACTGTTTCTCAATCTGTGAAATTGCAGCATCTAACGCTTTCAATTTATCTTCTCTTGCCATTTTCTTTCCTCCAATACGAACTTATGTTCGTTTTCTTGTTCTTATAGTATTATACTTTACCCTAAATGTCAACTACGAACATGAAACAATTCTGTCCCTGTTCATCCTTTTAAGACAGTTTTCCCCCTATTTAAACCATCACTTTCTATTTTTTGCCGGGATTTCATGCCGATCTGGCTGAAATAATTACTCTTGTAACATTTTATTTGATAAAAAAAGATTCTGCTATCTGCAAGATTGACTGTAACTGATAGATAGAAATTTGTCAAGGTGTTTTACAAAACACCCTGAAGCATTTCACGGATCGCATCTTTGCCCTGCACGCCGATTGCTTTTCCCTGAAACAGACCATAATGCATCACAACCAATGTCGGGATACTCATGATCTGATAATTCAGTGCCAGAGAAGCCTCTTCGTCCACATTCACCTTACCGAATTTTACTTTTCCATCCAACTCTGCGGCAAGCTCTTCTATAACCGTAGACTGCATTTTACATGGTTCACACCATTCTGCCCAGAAGTCAAGCACAACCGGGATCTTACATCCCAATACTTCTGCCTCAAAATTATCCTTTGTAATCGTTACAACTGCCATCTTTCTCTCCTTGTTTTTAATAGTTATCAGACAATTCGAAACTCATAAAAACCTAAATTGAATTGTGAAAAATTGACAAAAGACATGAAAGCCACTGGGTGAGCCAAAATCGAACAAGTTCGATTGGTACTTAGAAGGCTGGTACAACGGTAAGTTGTACCTGGCTTCTTAGTACCGCTGCGAGCGACACGTAGCGAGAGCGTGTCTTGAATGTTTTTGTTAATTTTGAACAATTTAAAGAAGATTATGAAGAGTTTCGCAGCTATCTGATAACAGTGAATCTACTCCCGCCCGAACTCTGACAATACAAGTCCTTCATTTCGGTCAAGTACCATGCCGACACTCCATGAATTGACAAACAGTAATAATGGACGTCCTTTGAGATCCTGGATCTTCTTCATATCGGAAGTTCCGACGATCTTATCCATATTGATATCCTCATTTTCAATCCAACGGATATGCTCATACGGAAGGTTGTCCATACGGATCTCAACGTTATATTCATTCTCCAGACGATATTTTAAAACGTCAAACTGAAGCACACCGACAACGCCGACGATGACTTCCTCCATACCCATGTTATACTCCTGGAAAATCTGGATTGCTCCTTCCTGTGCGATCTGCTGCATTCCCTTCATGAACTGTTTACGCTTCATGGTATCCACCTGACGCACACGCGCAAAATGCTCCGGCGCAAAAGTCGGGATTCCCTCAAACTTAAAAGGTTTTGCTGTTGTCAGGGTATCACCGATGGAGAAAATACCCGGATCGAACACACCGATAATATCTCCGGCATAAGCCTCATCCACGATGTGGCGCTCCTGCGCCATCATCTGCTGTGGCTGGGAAAGCTTGATCTTTTTATTGCCACCCTGTACGTGGGTAACTTCCATGCCCGCCTCAAATTTTCCGGAACAGATACGCATAAACGCGATACGGTCACGGTGCGCTTTGTTCATATTCGCCTGAATCTTGAACACAAACGCAGAGAAATCTTCCTGAAACGGATCGATCTCCCCGATATCTGCTTTTCTCGGAAGCGGAGAGTACGTCATTTTCAAAAAGTGCTGTAAAAATGTCTCCACACCAAAGTTTGTTAACGCGGAACCAAAAAATACAGGGGACAACTCACCTTTTGAAACCAGATCCATATCAAACTCTGCACTTGCTCCGTCAAGCAGCTCGATTTCCTCTAACAGCTTTTCTTTTGCTGCCTCACCGATTTCATCTACAAGCGCCGGATCATCAATGTGAATGTGTCTCTCCGTTCCCTCTTTTGTTCCTTTTAACGTATCAGAGAACGTCATAACCTCTTTTGTATTGCGGTCATAAACACCTTTAAATCCTTTTCCGGAACCGATTGGCCAGTTGACCGGACAGGTTGCGATCCCAAGTTCTTTCTCGATCTCATCCAGAAGATCAAACGTGTCGTTCGCATCACGATCCATCTTATTGATAAACGTAAAAATAGGGATATGGCGCATCACACAGACCTTAAACAGTTTTCTTGTCTGCGCCTCAACACCCTTTGATCCGTCGATGACCATGACGGCGGAATCTGCTGCCATCAAAGTACGGTAGGTATCCTCCGAGAAGTCCTGATGTCCCGGCGTATCCAGAATATTGATACAGTAACCGCCATAATTAAACTGCAATACAGAGGAAGTGACGGAAATACCTCTCTCCTTCTCAATCTCCATCCAGTCAGAAACAGCGTGACGGGCAGTTGCCTTTCCCTTTACAGATCCGGCAAGATTGATCGCACCTCCGTAAAGCAGGAACTTCTCTGTCAATGTCGTCTTACCTGCATCCGGGTGGGAAATGATCGCAAAGGTACGTCTTTTTTCTATTTCTTTTCTTAAATCAGCCAAAATATATCCTCCAAATATAAAAAGCACAGCGGTTCTCAAAAAGAACCTGTAATGTGTAAATAAAGTCCCAAGAGACCGCTGTCATGTCTCATTGTAACACCGCACAGCCTGCTTTGCAGACTGCCGCCTTATAAGGATATAACGATAGCCGAAGAAAATCAAGGAAAATCTGATATTATTCCGTGTCCACCTCGCCTACTACAATTGGCGTAATGATCACATTTTCCGCGGAAACATTTGTTTTGCGTTTCACAATATCCTCCACCTGTGCGCGCTTTGCATCCGTCACTTCTCCCATATTTAAGACAACATCACAGCTGTCCTCGGTGATACTTACCACCACATCTGTGAATCCTTTTGCCTCCAAAAGCATTTCTGCCGCATTCTCGCGCTCCGCGATATCCGTCATCGCGATCATTTTATTGATCGCATCCTGTTTTAATTCATCGGAAATCGCATTATTGTTTACAATCTCCAGCAGAGTCTCCTTATTTTTTGAGCGGATCTGTTCACGGTTTAATTTCATTTCCGAAGCATAGTCGATATTGGCAACGGTCGTACTGGTGAGTACCGCCTCTCCCGGATTGACGACTTCCTCTGCCCCTGCTGTTCCATCTGCCACTGTCTGCCCTGTTCCTTCCGCTGCAGGTTCTCCCTCCGTGCCCGCCGCTGTCTCTGCGCTTCCATCCGTTACTGCCGCTGTCTCCGTCCCGTCCGGTTCCTCCGCCGTAAAAATCTCATTCTGCAAAACATCTTCATCCGAAATGTCGTAATCCTCTTCCAGTTCCCCTGCACTCACCTCTGCGTTTGCCGCCTCCGCCGCTGTCTGAAGTTTTCCGTCATCCATATTGTTATTCATGTAACTGAAATACCCTGCAACAGCGATCATAAGTGCCAGTGCCGTGATCACCAGCTGATTTTTTCGAAATATTTTCTTCATGTGATTCCTCCTTGTTTACTCCCTGGAACTACTCATCTTCACTACTTTTATTTTATGTGCCTCCACCCGGAATAATGCCATTACTGTATCGGAAATATCAGAAATTACCCTGGGATCATCCCCGCCCTCTGCCACCACCAGAACGCCCTCCACTTTGGGAAGCACTTCTTTTGTCACATAAGGCTGTTTTTCACTTCCGTTTTCCACATACACCGTTGTCTCCTCCGTCTCCTGCTCCGTCGTTGTACGGGTTCCTCCACCGGCATCACTTTCCTCGATACGGTTTCTCTGTTCTTTCTGATCTTTCTCCACGATCGTTTCACCGGAATCTGATAGCGTGATCATCACCTCTGTCTCTCCTACCCCCTCCATCTGCCCAAGCACATGCTTCAGCCTCTTTTCCATCGCAGCCGCATATACATTCTGGCTGTCCTGCGTGCTCCCGGAATCCAGAACCGCTGCAGCTGTCTCCTGCTCCGCCGTACTCTCACTCTCTGACTGCTTTGGTGATAACGGCATTGCAATGATCAGGATCAGCACACCTGTAAGTGCAATTGCGATCCAGTCACTTTTTTTGAGTTGCCGCAGTCTATTCATACAGGATATCCAACTGTTCTTCCGATAATTGATAATAACTCACCAGCTTTTCTTTTAATTTTTTATATGCGCTATCCTCAGAAGCCTGTTTTTTCTGTCCATCCTCCAGCACAACTTTTCCGATTACAATCCCTTCCTTTACCGGATTAGCCAGCGTCATGCGGATACATTTGATCTCATAATTTTCTGTCATCTCCACTGCGATCTCCTTCACTGCAAAATTTTCTTCCTGTGCCATCTGTGTAACATCAAGCGCAATGGCATCCTCATACTTTTTCACATAGTGATCATTGTCCAGATAAGTGATTTTTTCTGCATCTGTCTGGACCTCCTCCATCTTCTGTAAAAAAGACTGATATTCAATTTTTTCCAGAAAAGCGTCACTCTCTCCCATCCATCCCAAAACCGGATAGAGCAGTCCAAAGGCCAGGATCATCTGCGAAAAAAAACGGATATACTTCTGCATGCCCGCCTTCGGAACCATCTCAAGCAGTATCGTGAGCACAAGAAAAAGAATGACATAGCTTTTCAGATAACTAAAAATCCCGTTCATCGGCTCCTTCCCATTATCCTCAATAAATAAATCCCGACGCTGCCGCCGTCAGTGCGATCGTCACAAAAAACAACAGCACACTGTATCCCAGCAGTTTTACATAGAGCATACCTCCGTTTGCCAGACCTTTTAAGCAGCCGGAGATCCGCTTATCCGACACAGGCTCAGTCACTGCCGCTGCCAGTTTGTAAAAGAATGCAAGGCACAGCGCCTTGAGCAGGGGAACAAGACTGATCAGGACAAGCACCACAAGTCCCGCTGTCCCCACACAGCTTTTCATGACGATCCCTGCGCCAAGGAGCAGCTCGGTCACGCTGCCCACCGCATTTCCAAGCCCCGGGATCACAGAAGCCGTTTTTGCAAAAATCCCATGCCCCATCCGGTCTTTTGCCGGGCCAATCAGGTTCTGTACTACATTCAGCCCCAATACGAGCACTCCTGCGATTTTTATCCCCCAGTTAATCACCTCAGAAAACAGTTCCGTCAGATTTGAAAAGCGCTCCTCCGGCACAAAATGACCGAACATTTCCAACAGCACATAAATATGGATCAGAGGCATCAGCAGATTTAAAAACAGCCACTCCACCAGATAGATCACCAGAAATGCGGTCTGGTAAAATCCCGCAGCACTGCTCACATTTGAGGCAAACATCATGCTGAGACAAAACGTCGGCACCATGACTTTCATAAATTCCACACAGCTTTCCAGCGACTTCGACACGACCTCCTGAAAGAGAAGAAATGTCTGCAAAAGCATGACTGCCATGACACAATACACCAGCAGAAAACATAGTTCCGAGATATACGACGCATGAAATGCACCCGCAAAGTTTTTCAGAACCGAAAAACAGAACGCCAGCAGTACAATTTCCAAAAGCATCTTCCGGTTAGCTGCTATCTCCCCAACGAGTGATGTTTTTATCGCAGAAAACACATGTTCTCCCCACGCTGTGCTCACCCCATCCTGCATCAATTCTTCCACCAGACCGGAAAAAGAAACCTGCTCCACGCCATAGTTTTCTAAAAATGTATCCAATTTTCCATAGTCCATCTCATCCGAAAGTTCACTCAGATAACTATCTGTCTCTTCTGCATGGACCTTCACCGGGCAAAAAAGCCCTGCGAGCATCAGAAACAGAATAACTCTCCACCGCCATCCCACTTTTCTCATAAAAGGCTTCCTACCGTATCAATAAATGCCATCAGTACCGGGAGACTCACCACAAGGATCGACATTTTTGCAAAATTTTCAATCTGCCCTGCAATCGCACCATAACCGGAGTCTCTGCACACATTTACTGCAAATTCTGCTGCGTAGGTAATGCCCACCATTTTGATCACCAGACCAATATAAGCACTGTCAATGGCGATCATCCCCTCTAACTTCTCCACAAATTCCAGCACGATCTGAACCTTTGTGATAATATAAATAAAAATGCAGATACAGACTGCCATGCTTAAAAACATACTGTATTCCTGCTTCTCTTTGCGCAGCGGAATTGCCATCAAAACCGCTGCGACACCTAAAATCCCCACTTTTATGATATCCATGTCTTTTTCACTCCCTGCCAGATGGTAACTGCTATATGATCTATAACGTAAAAAGCGACTGCATCGTCTCAAACAGTTCATAAATATAAGGCACTATCCAGAACAACACGATGATAAGTCCTGCCAGACTGGTCAAAAAAGCATGTTCTTCCCGTCCACTGTGTTTTAACACCTGACTCAGCACGGTCACTAAAATCCCAACCGCAGCAATTTTAAAAATCAAATTTACACTCATAAAGTTCCTGCCTTTCCACAGCTTTCGGAGCTTTTACAAAAACAGAAGAATGACGATCAGCCCACACATCACACTGACAGTCTGATACACTTTCTGTTTTTCCTTTTGTTCTCCCCTCACCTGATCGATCACATAATCCAGACGTTTCAGATAATGTTCCAGGCTTTTTTCATTTTCTCCCATGCTTTTTCCGAAAAAGGCGCATCCAGCCCCCGCAAAGATTTCTTTTTCCTCCGGAGAGAGCCCCAGCTTTTTCTGCCACGCTTCGATCCGCTCCTGCCAGAGTTCCTGTCCGCATCCTCTTTCCTTCTTCTGTAATCCCTCACCCATCTCCCGGCAGATCTCATTCAGATGCGGATTTCTGCTGTGTATCGAATGTTCCAGCACAACCTCCATGGGATCCATCGTATACACTGTTTCATTTGCAATGTCTAAGAGCAGTTTCCGTATGTCATAAAGCAGCCGCAGATGATTTTTCAGATCCATTTGGATCTGAAATCCAAAACCGACACTTGCCAGAAGGATCAGCATGCTTCCCAGCACCTTTAACATGAGATACGCTCCATATGTTCGTCATAAACCTGCATTTTTCTCCTCCCATCGGCTTCTTTTTCCAGAAATATAAACCGCTGAAAAAGTCTTCGCTCCATCCATCGTTTCAAATACGGTTTTTCCGAAAGTTCTTTCATATTTCCCGCATGGATCGTGCCTAACACCCTGCTCCCACAGTTCAAAGCCTGCTCTACCGCATAAAAATCCGACTCGGCTCCAAGCTCATCCACCGCAATGATCTGTGGTGACATGGACCGTATCAGAAGCTGCATCCCCTCTGCCTTTCCACAGCCATCCATCACATCCGTCCTCGGTCCCATATCATTCTGCGGCACACCGTGGAAACTTGCTGCGATCTCCGATCGCTCATCCACCACACACACTTTCAGCCTGATCCCATATGCCTCCCCATTCGACAATGCCCGGATGGAATCACGCAAAAGTGTTGTTTTCCCGGCTCCCGGCATTGACAGGATCAACGTGTTATAAATGCTGTCTCTCTGCCGGATCAGCGGCAGTATTTTTCTGGCACATCCACACTTTTCATGGGCGATCCTGATATTTAAGAACATGATCGGACTGATCCCTGCAATTTTCCCATCCACCAGAACGGTCTGCCCTGCCACGCCAACCCGGTGTCCTCCCTCGATCGTGATGTACCCCTGCTTAATCTCCTCTTTGTACGCGTACAGCGAATAATTGCTGATATAATTTAACATTTCCCGCAGATCAGCCTCGCTCGCATGGTATAGATCTTTTTCCCATCTTCTGTAGTCCTTTTCGTTGCAGAACATTTGTTCTTTTTCTTTGCCGATCAGATAACAGTTGTCGCTTCCATAGCAAAACTCGATTGGTTGTCCGACTCTCACCCGGATCTCCTCCAACCCGCTCTGCCATGTATCGTCCTGAAAAAATGTTCTCATATGTACCGGAAACAACAATCTTATTTCACACAAGGCGGCACCTCACTTTCTGTTCCATCCTCACGGAATTCTTAAAAAAAAAGCCATGGGAGTTTGTTTTCTCCCATGACTAATTCTATGACTTGTCTTTCTTTTTATGACTGTTATTCTATTCTTTTCTTACATTCTCTCCGGTGCAGAAAATCCTAATACATCGATACAGGTCTCAAGAACGGACTTTGTAAGCTCTAACAGACGGATGTATGATTTCTGGACTGTCTCATTCTCCTCGGACATGATCTTGGTTCCATGATAGAAACTGTTGAATGCATTGGCGAGGTCATAAATATAGGAACAGATCTTATGAGGTGCTGTCTCCTCAAAAGCGCTCTCCATCACTGCATTGAACTTGGAGAGTTCTAACATTAAATCTTTCTCGCTCTTAGAGTGCGCCGCCCCGATGACTGCACCGCTCTCATCTTTTCCAAGACCGTGATATTTGTTTAAGATCGATTTGATACGGACGATCGTATACAGGATGTATGGACCTGTATTTCCTTCAAAAGAAGTAAAGCGGTCAATATCAAAGATGTAATCTTTGCTTGCCTGATTGCTCAGATCACCATATTTGATCGCTGCAAGTGCGACCATTTTTGCAGTGTTCTCTGCTTCCTCTGTGCTGATTCCAAGGTTCTCCTTTGTCTTCTGGTTCTCCTGGATCTTTGCAAGCATCTCCTCATTAATACCGGAGATCAGATGCTCTAAACGCATCACACCGCCATCGCGGGTCTTAAATGGTCTTCCGTCCTTGCCATTCATCGTACCAAAACCTAAAAACTTCAGTTCTGTTTCCGGTTTTACAATACCTGTTTTTCTCGCACAGCGGAATACCTGTGTGAAATACAATTCCTGACGTTTATCCACAACATAAATAAGTTCATCCGGATTGTAATCTTTCATTCTCCATACCATCGTGGCAAGATCTGTCGTATTATAAAGAGAAGCTCCGTCTGATTTTAAGATCATGCATGGCGGGATTTCTTTCGTGTCAGTCTCCTCTTTGACATCCACGACAAGAGCACCATCGCTGATATAGGCAAAGCCATCGTCCTTCATCTTCTGTACCATGTCCGGAATATATGGCTGTGCGTCAGACTCGCCCTTCCACAACTCAAAGGAAACATTCAAGTTTGCATAGTTTCTCTTTAAGTCTGTCACGGACACATTTAAAATATGTTTTAAAAGTGCCTGATAACCGCGTTTTCCATGCTGCAGTTCAAAAGTTGCCTGCATGGCGGCTTCCTTATACGCCTCATCCTCTTTGGATTTCTTGCTGGCAGTCGGATAAATCTCCTCTAACTCAGAGATTGTAAATGGAGCCTCCTCCGGATACTCTCCGGTGTATGTGTCATCAAAATAAACCAGTTCCGGTCTTCTTTGCTTTAACTCTGTGATGATCAGTCCCATCTGAAGTCCCCAGTCACCCAGATGCACATCACCGATCACATTGTGTCCCATAAATTTGCCGATACGCTTCACACTCTCACCAATGATCGCAGAACGCAGATGTCCTACATGGAGTGGTTTTGCAACGTTTGGTCCGCCATAGTCAATCATAATGGTCTTTGGTGCTTCTGTCTTTTCACATCCAAAACGTCCGTCATCCTCCTGCATTTTTGCAACATAATCTGCAAGGTAAGCCTCATCAATTTTCAGATTGAGGAAGCCCGGTTTTACAGATTCTGCCATCGCAAACATCGGGTTTGCAGCAAGTTTTTCCACCACTTCGTCTGCGATCATAAATGGGGCTTTTTTGTATTCCTTGGCGGCTGCCATGGCGCCGTTACACTGGTATTCACAAAGATCAGGTCTGTTTGATAAAGTAACCTTTGCATATTTTGCATCATATCCGCATTCTGTAAATGCTTTTGTCACTTCATCTGTGATCAAATCCAAGATTTTCTTCATAACTTTTTCCTTTCGTTCTCTCTTATAGATACTGCTAACTATATAGTTTACTTGCGTTTTCAGAAATCGTCAATATTTTCTTAAAAATTATTAAAATGCCATGAGAAAGAGAGTTTTATCTCTTTGACATGGCATTTTTAATAACCTTCACATATTTATTCGTTCTTAAAAATAACATTGCTCACTTTTGCCAATGCATTCAATAAGACAGAACCAAGAATACAGCAGCAGATCACTTCTCCCGCGCCGACGGTCAGCATGTAAAAAGGAATTGCGACATCATGTCCACCAACTTCCATCACAAGTCCGTATCCATAACGCAATACAAATGGAATGATCACCATATTTGCGATCACCGGAGGAAGCGTACACAAAAACTTATGTTTCCGCAATAAATACGTTCCAACTGCACCGAGTAACGTTGCAAGACTTCCGAACACGACATCATAAACCGCTGCCCCTGTCAGCAGATTGCTCAACAGACACCCGATCGCCAGTCCCGGAATCGCTGCCGGTGTAAAAAATGGTAAAATGGTAAGTGCTTCGGAAATTCGTACCTGAATGGCACCGGAAGCTAAGTTAAATGCACTGATAAAAATAGTCAGCACAACGTAGATTGCTGCGATCACAGCAGCCTGGGTAAGAAATAATACCTTTTTGTTTCTCATATGTTTTTCTCCTTTAGTTTTGTTTTTCGTCAGGAAGGTTCCGAACTGACGTTTGTTTTTGCAGAATTGTACCTCTGCATGAAAAAATCGTTGTGTTCCTCACACAACGATTTTTAAACTATCATATTCTGCCTGCAATTGCAAGACTTTTTTATAATAGTTTCCATATGTTCCCATATTCCCTGCTGCTGTGCGGTATTCATAACACCAAGAAATTTTCCAATTTAAGCAAAAAAATTTTCCGCCAGCGTGATACTTCCAATGTAAACCACAGGTCCTGTCATAAACACGCGGTCGTCCTCTGCAAATTCCACAAGCAGATCTCCGCCCTGCATATGAACCTGCACACGGTTTCCCACCAGTCCGAGTTTATGTGCTGCAGATGCCGCCGCACAGGCTCCCGTGCCTGACGCATATGTGTACCCGGCTCCCCGCTCATAGATTTCAATCTGAATATTTTCCCGGTCAACTACGTGACAGAGCTGCATATTGATCCGGTTTGGAAAATATTTTGAATTTTCCACATATGGTCCTAAATGCAACGCTTTATTCTTGCTGATTTCTTCCATCATCACGACACAGTTTGGGTTTCCCATGGACACGCAGGTGATATTGTAAAAATTATCACAGAAGAAAACGGATTCATTGATCATATCTCCCTCAAATCCTACTGCATGGATACTGTCTGCTCCAAATGCGGCATATCCCATATCGACTTTCATGCGCGATGCATCCTCATCTAAAAACTCCACCTGTACCGGTCCTGCCTTTGTCCAAAGCTCATAGCACTTTTCTTTCACATATCCGGCATCTTTCAAATACTTTGAAAAAATCCGGATGCCGTTACCGCTTCTCTCAGCTTCACTTCCATCCGGATTAAAAATACGTACTTTTATTTTTTCATTCTCAAACAAAGGACCAGATAAAATACCGTCTGCGCCCACTCCGGTATTGCGCCTGCACAACAACTGTATCTGCCGTTCCTGTAATAATTCACGGTTTTGATTCGGATCATAGATCAGATAATCATTCCCAAGACCGTGATACTTTTTTAATGTAACCAAAACGATCCCACCATCGCCAGTTCTTACTATTACAATACGTGACAAAATACAAAATGTGCATCTGCCACACATCCCCGCCAAAACAGCTTCCGACTGTGACCACTTTGCTTAACACTCAGGCTTCCTCTATCTCATGCTGTTCATGCGCGATCAGGCTCTGTAATCTGTCATCTTTCTCATGCAGAATCTGTTGAATTTTTGTCTGCGACACTTCATCGATTGCCTCAATCTCTGCCTGTTTTAACTCTGACGCTTCGTCATAGCCATAATTTTCCTGTGGATATGTGTCAGTGGCATGTTCCCGCTCATTTTCTTCCTCTTCGCCGCCAATTGCTTCCGGGGTTCCATAGGAAACATTCCAGTATTTTATGACACTTCTTTTCATTTTTTCCTGTTTATTCTTCTCATCGATCAAATCTTTCATATATGCACCAACTTCTTGTTGTATTTTTCATATCCCATTCAACTCTGCTTTTTAAAAGCAATCTGTCGTCACTTAAACGATTTCCTGACTGTGTATAGTATAGCATTTTTTTCCAAAAAAAAAAAGTTTCTTTCTGTATATTTTTTTCTGAAATGCCACATCCTCATTAATAGCATCCGACATCGACAGACCTCGGAGCTGATCCTGATTTTAGAAAAGACCGGAGGATATCATCATGCCTGCATATAAAGTAGAAATCTGTGGCGTCAATACCGCCAAACTCCCAATTTTAAAAGAAACCGAAAAAGAAGCTCTGTTTGCACGGATCCGGCAGGGCGATCAGGAAGCCAGAGAGATGTATATCAAAGGCAACCTGCGCCTTGTGTTAAGTGTGATCAAGCGGTTCTCCGGCAGCCATGAAAATCTTGATGATCTGTTCCAGATCGGCTGTATCGGACTGATCAAATCCATTGACAACTTTAATCCTGATCTACAGGTAAAATTTTCCACTTATGCGGTACCGATGATCATCGGGGAGATCCGCAGATATCTGCGCGACAACAATAGTATCCGTGTGAGCCGTTCCCTCCGTGACACTGCTTACAAAGCGATCCACGCCAAGGAAGTTCTGTCCAAAAATTCATTTAAGGAACCTACACTGCAGGAAATCGCAGAGGAATCCGGGGTTGCCGCAGAAGACATTTTATACGCACTGGATGCGATTCAGAGTCCGGTAAGCCTCTATGATCCGGTCTACACCGATGGGGGCGATACCCTCTATGTCATGGATCAGATCAGTGATAAGAAAAATAAAGAAGAAAACTGGGTGGAAAAGCTCTCTCTAAGTGATGCCATGAACCACCTTTCAGAACGCGAAAACTTCATTATCAACCTCCGCTTTTTTGAAGGAAAAACACAGATGGAAGTGGCGGATGAGATCCATATTTCCCAGGCACAGGTCAGCCGTCTGGAAAAGTCTGCATTGAAAACCATCCGCCAATATCTTACCCTATAATATTATCTCGACCATTTATCACATAATGCATTAATCTGATCTGCAAATTTTGCAAGTTCCTTGTTCGGCAGACCCTCGCACTTATTAATAACCTCAAGCAGCCTCTGTCCTGCCGCAAGAAGTCTTGCAAATACATTGCTGGAAGCTTTGGATGTTCCGTTTTTCTTCTTCTCGATCAGCTCCCTGCTTCCGGCTGCAATCTGCTCTCCCGTCACAAGGTCGAATATATCACCGCTATATGGTGCGTAAGCGTCATATCCATATACATCATGCACATGTGCCGCAAAACTCTCCGTCACTTTATCGTCCCCATGTACAATAAACACTTTTTTCGGTGGTGTCTCAAATGCCCCAATCCACTTTGTCAGATTATTCCGGTCTGCGTGACCGCTGATTCCCGGAAGATTCTCAATCTTCGCATGTACCTCGATGGTCTCACCAAAAAGCTTTACCTGCTTTGCCCCATTTAAAAGAGAATTTCCAAGTGTTCCGGGAACCTGATAACCAACAAATAAAATCGTGGAATCCTTTCGCCAGAGGTTGTGTTTTAAATGGTGACGGATACGTCCTGCCTCACACATACCGGATGCGGAAATAATAACTTTCGGCTGCTCGTCGAAATTGATCATCTTGGATTCATCACTCGTGATCGCCATGCGCAGTCCCGGAAAACCGATCGGGTTAATTCCCTGATGCACAAGCTCCAATGCCTCCTCGCTGAAACAGTCCTCCACATTCTTATTAAAGATCGTGGTTGCCTCCACTGCCAGCGGACTGTCGACAAACGCCGGGAAATTTTCAAACTCCGGCAACAGATGTTCCGTCTTGATCCTTCGGATAAAGTAAAGCATCTCCTGCGTTCTTCCTACGGAAAATGCGGGGATCACAAGATTTCCACCTCTTGTAAAGGTATCCTTCAATACCCCTGCAAGTGCGACTGCATAGTCCGGCGGTGTCTCATGCTCTTTGTCGCCGTACGTGGACTCCATTACAACATAATCCGCGTCTTTGATATACTGTGGATCTTTGATCAGTGGACGATTACCATTTCCGATATCCCCCGAAAATACAACTTTGGCTTCTTCATCGTCCTCTCTGATCCACATCTCAATGCTGGACGAGCCAAGCAGATGTCCTGCATCCACAAAGCGTACCTTTAATCCGTCACAGATCTCCACAATGCTGTTATATTCACACGGCACAAAGTGTGTCAGCACCCCCATTGCGTCATTCATATCGTACATCGGTACCACTTCCGGTTTTCCGGCACGTTTTGCTTTCCGGTTTCTCCATTCTGCCTCAAACATCTGGATGTGTGCGCTGTCTTTTAACATGATATTACAGAGCTGCGTTGTTGCCTCTGTCGCAAAAATCTGTCCCCGGAATCCATGATTATACAAAAGCGGAAGCAGACCGGAATGATCAATGTGTGCGTGTGTCACGAACACATAATCCACCGCTGCTGCATTCACCGGAATCTCCTGATTCACATACAGATCCGGTCCCTGCTCCATACCACAATCCACCAATACATGTTTATCCCCGAATGTTACATAATGGCAGCTTCCTGTCACCTCATGCGCTGCACCCAAGAATTCTATCTGCATCTGTCCTTCCCCCTGTCTGTAAATTCCAGTCCGTTTTCATCTGATCCTCATGCAGTCATCTGCTGCATGTTGTCTCATCTGACCACTGTCTGTTCCCATCATTGAATAGTTCGACTTTTCCTTTAATTTATAACACAATTATACTACTGTTATTCAAATCGTACAATTTCTTTTTTCAATCTTCCCATAATTTTTTTCTCAAGTCTTGAGATATAGGACTGGGAGATTCCAAGCATATCTGCCACTTCTTTCTGCGTCTTCTCCTCCCCACCGGAAGTATATAACCCAAACCTCAGTTCGATGATCATCCGTTCCCTTCCGGACAGCTTTTCGATCGCAGCCTTTAACAGTTTCCGCTCTACATCCGTTTCCATGTCTTTCCCCACGACATCCTCATCTGTCCCCAGAATATCCGATAAGAGCAGTTCATTTCCATCCCAGTCCACATTTAACGGTTCATCGATGGACACCTCCAGTTTTGTCTTGCTGTTTCTCCTCAGATACATTAAAATCTCATTTTCAATGCAGCGCGATGCGTAAGTGGCCAATTTAATATTTTTGTCCGGATTAAAGGTATTGATCCCTTTGATGAGTCCGATCGTCCCTATGGAGATAAGATCCTCCACTCCAACCCCTGTGTTATCAAACTTTTTTGCTATGTATACGACCAGCCGCAGATTGTGTTCGATCAGCTCCTTTCTCGCCCGCTCTGCATGCACGCCATCGAGCATGCGGATACAGTATGCCTCCCGCTCTCCCTCCAACGGCGGTGGCAGGATCTCTGCACCTCCGATATAGTGCACCTCATCTTCCTTTCGCAAAAAAAGGCTGCAAATCCCGGACAGAAAATGAACCTTTTCATATCTTGGCAGTACAAGTCTCATGATCATGTTTTGTTCCTCTTTCCTGACACTCCAGCATAGATGCATGAAGAATCATATCATATTCTTTTCCTTCCAATAATCCTTCATTTGCAATTCCAACCGCTGCCGGTCTTATCTCGACTTCGTGCCTTCCATTCTGAATTTTTATGCATGTGATCTCTGTCACCGGCAAAAGCCCCTCCTTCTGCCCCAGGGAACAATAAGGGATAAAATGTACCCTGTCCTTTTTCGGATTTAAGATCTTTGCAGCCATATGTCGGCTTAAGATGCACACCGGTCTGTGATCGTACGGATCGCGCAGCTGGTTTCCACTGTCCCAGTACCCCATAATCTCCATCGCATGCCCCCGATGCACCAATGTCACTGGGAAAAGCTGATTTCCAAACTGTTTTCTACGTCCCAGATACCATGTGACAACCGACAGAACCAGTGCCGCAATAACCGCCTGAATCCAGAAAAATGTCATTCCTGTTGCACTGCTTCTCAATAATTCCATAACCCCGCCAAGGAAAATGACCATCAGATAAATGACTGCCCAGTTTTCTAAAAACGTACGCCACGAACTTTTTCCAAAACACAGAACAACCATTCCTGTATTGAGCAGGAAGTGAATCAGGATCGCCCTGCAAAAAGGCTCCGTAACGGTCAATGTAATGATCAGAGTTCCTATGGATGACAGAAATGCAATAAACCACAGTCTTCTTCCCTTTACCCTGCGCCGCAAAAGACAATTTGCGCCTGCAAGCGCAATAAAATCCATCCACAGATTCTGTAACAGATAAACATCTGCATAAAAAATATATATTTGGAACCACTCCCTCCTTTTCCTTCTCCATAGTCACATTATATTTTTTTAGAACCATCTTTTTTGTCAAAACACTCCCTCTACTTTCAGAAGTTCATCCAGTTTTTCTGACAAAAAAAGACCGTTACACGAAAACCTTATGATCTTCATGTAACGATCCTGTCATCTTCTTATGTAATTATCTTCTGGAATTCTTAAGGAAATCCGGAATCTTAATATCCATCTGCTGTACAGAACTTTCTGGCTGGCGTGGTTTCTGAATACCAGAGAAAGTTGGTGCCGGATTTGGCTGTACCGGAGCTGTATAACCAGCCTGTGCTGCTGGTCTTGGTGTTACAGGTGCTGTTGGTCTTGGAACGGTTCCCATGTTCTGATACTGCATCTTAGGAACAATTTTGCTTGCTGCGTTTGCACCGGCAGTCTCAAGCCCTGTTGCAATAACCGTAATGGTTGCCTCATCTGTCATAGACTCATCAAACTTCGCACCGAAGATAATATTGGCATCATCTCCTGCAAGATCCTGTACATAGCTTGCTGCATCATTTGCATCCATTAAGGAGATATCTCCGGAAATATTAATAATAACGTGTGTTGCACCGTTAATAGTTGTCTCAAGCAATGGGCTGGCAACTGCGAGTTTTACAGCTTCGATTGCCTTGTCATCTCCCTTGGCAGAACCAATACCGATATGTGCAAGTCCCTTGTCCTTCATAACGGTGGAAACATCCGCAAAGTCAAGGTTAATGAGTGCAGGTAAATTGATAAGGTCTGTGATTCCCTGTACTGCCTGCTGTAATACTTCATCTGCCTTCTTCAATGCATCCGGCATTGTAGTACGTCTGTCTACGATCTCTAATAATTTATCATTTGGAATGACAATCAGTGTATCTACGCTCTCTTTTAAACGTTCAATACCACCGGTTGCGTTCAACATACGCTGTTTTGCTTCAAATTTGAAAGGTTTTGTAACAACACCTACGGTTAAGATTCCCTGCTCTTTTGCAATCTTGGCAACGACTGGTGCGGCACCTGTACCGGTTCCACCACCCATACCACAGGTAACGAAAACCATGTCTGCACCTTTCACTGCAGCTGATAACTCCTCTGCGCTCTCTTCCGCTGCTTTCTGTCCAACCTCAGGCTGTGCTCCTGCACCAAGTCCTTTGGTAAGCTTCTCACCAATCTGGATCAATGTCGGTGCCTTACATAACTGTAATGCCTGCTTATCTGTGTTGATACCAATAAACTCAACACCGCCAATATTTTCATCGATCATTCTATTTACAGCATTATTACCAGCTCCTCCAACTCCGATCACGATAATTTTTGCACTGGCATCTGCTTCTGTTGTTCTAATTTCCAGCAAGGTAGTTCCTCCTTCATATCTCCCTATATTTATGTCAAATATGATAACCAGACAAGCCCATTTCTACTTTGTTTAGTTATCTACTCTCGAAATCATACTATATTTTGCGTTTTTTAACTCTTATAAACTATAATATAATTTTTCCTACAACAAATCAACCGCTTTTTCAAAAAAAATCAAGTTTTTTTACGGTTTTTATTGTTCCACTGGCGGCATATCCTCTGCCGGTGCATTTTCGGCTGGCTGCTGCTCTTCGGCCGGTGTATTCTCTGCCGGCACATCCTGTGCCGGCTGTTCTTCCGATGGTGTATCCGCAGAAGGCGCTTCTGTTGTCTCCTCTGTCGTCTCTTCCGTCGTCTCCTCTTCCGTATCTGGTTGTTCTTCTGCCCTGTCCCAGATAATGTCGGTCGTCTCCGGTGTCCATGTCTCTAAATGGAGTGTGCCGCTAAGTCCGTCAAGCTGTGGCAAAATAATAGATAACCTCACAACTTTCTGCGACAGGTTGTCCTCAGAACCAATTTTCACCTGGATTGTTCCATAGTAAAGCACCGGCTCCATGTTACTGTCATACTGGATCTCATCCGGGAGCAGATTATATTTTTTCAAAGTCTGTGTCAGGTTCAGTAAATCCCGCAAAATATCACTGTTCTCTAATTGCAGTTTCTCATAAAGTACCACTTCCTCACAGGAGATTCCTGTGATCTTTGGCACACCGTCAATCACTTCCGTAGATGTCTCGACTACAAATCCATCTTTGTCAAAATAAGCATTCTGACCAATGGAATTAATATAAAGATAGCCGAGCATTCCTTTTTCGTAAACTTTAATATGTACGGTATGGGGATTGTCCAGTGAAACCTCCATCGTATCTACAAACGGAACTTCCCCGATATCCACAAATCTGTATTTCAGATCTACATACAGGGAATTCCAGGAATATTCATCATTCAGCACCATGTTTTCAATCTGTGTGGAGCTGTACAGTTCATTTCCCTCCACGACAACGTTTTCCACGGTAAAAACATTCATGACAATGAAAACGCCCGCTGCGATAAGCAGAATCAATATCAATAGGATGTACAATCCTATCTTTCTGCGCTTTTTTCTTCTTCTCTCTTCTTTTATCATATTTAATTAACCTCAAATTTAATTCCCTTTGCCACGGAAAGCGCAAGCCCCATCTCTGCAAGCAGGAATAAAACCGAAGTACCTCCATAACTGATAAACGGCAGTGAAATACCGGTATTCGGGATCGTATTGGTCACAACCGCAATATTTAAAATAACCTGGATGGACAAATGCGCCATAATACCAACCACGACCAGCGCCCCATAAAGGTCTGACGCATTATTGGCAATGATCATAAATCTCCAGATCATCAGCAGAAACAATAAGATCACGCACACCGCGCCAAAAAGTCCAAGTTCCTCACAGATAACAGAGAAAATCATATCATTCTGCGCCTCAGGAATAAATCCCAGCTTCTGCATACTCTCGCCAAGCCCTTTTCCAAATAAACCGCCGGAACCGATCGCATACAGTCCCTGTAAGGTCTGATAACCCTTCTCGTAGGCTTCCGGATTCAGCCAGATCTTGATACGATCCATCCGGTATGCCTCAAAACTGATGAAAACAACACCTACCACACCGACTGCCGCTGCCATCAACACAAAGTGGGAATACTTCGGACTGGCAACAAACAACATACAGACTGCAATTCCAAGTATAATGATCGCTGTACTTAAGTTATTGTAGGCGACCACTGCAACGATTGGAAGCACAATTGCCATTATCTTGACAAGGCTCATGAACTCTCCCATCTTCTGTGGTGTCTTATAAATAACCGTTGCCAGAAAAATAATAACCGCAAACTTGGCAAACTCTGACGGCTGGAAAGATAACGGCCCGATTTTTAACCATCTCGCCTGACCGTTTGCCTCTGTACCAATAAAAATAACGGCGGTACAGAGCACGATAGCTGCCAGATACGCCATGGAACTCACCTTCATCCAGAACCGATATGGGATTTTCGATACAATATACATACCTACAATGCCGAGCCCTGTTGCAAACAACTGTCTTTTTACAAAAAAGGAAGCATCCCCAAACTTATTGGAGCCTGCATAGGAACTGGTACTGTACAACATGACCAATCCAAAACACAAAAGAAAAATGATCAGAAACAAAAGACTGTAATCGAAATATTTAATTGGCTTTTTTTTCTTTTCCGTCTGCTGACCTCTTGCCATTCCAATTCCTCATTTCTTATTTACTGCACGTCATGCCATTATGCCTGACATTTTTTATTCTGCCAGATTGCGCACGTATTCCTTAAAAATGCGTCCGCGCTCCTCATAGTTTGCGAACATGCCCCAGCTTGCACATGCAGGGGAAAGCAATACCGCATCCCCGCTCACTGCGTTTGCATAACAGGTGTCAATTGCCTCCTCAAATGTATCACAGAGTATGACATCCTCAAAGCCATGTTTCTTCGCACATTCCGCAATCTTTTCCTTCGTCTGACCGATCAGCACGAGTTTCTTCACCTTGCCGTCAAAACTCTCAATCCACTCATCATATTCAGACTGTTTGTCATAACCTCCACCGATCAACAGTGTCGGACGGTTCATCGCGCGGATTCCCTGGATTGCCGCATCCGGGTTTGTTCCCTTGGAATCATTGTAAAACTTCACGCCGCGTTTTTCTGTCACATACTCAATTCTATGCTCGACTGCCTGAAAACGTTTCAGCACTTCCACAATTTTATCCATCGGTACGCCAAAGCTTACCGACATTCCGACCGCCGCCATGACATTCTCATAATTGTGTTTTCCTAAAATATTCAGCTCGTTTACGTTGATCACTTTTGTGTCCGTTGTGCCGTCTGCATAAAAAATATCTTCTCCGTCCAGATAAAGTCCCTTTTCCAGTTTGCGCTTGCTGCTGAAAAATACAACTTTTGTCTGAAGTGTCTCGCCAAACCTGCGCAGCACTTCATCCTCATAATTTAACACACAGGTATCCCCGGCGGTCTGATTCTTTGTAATGCTCTCTTTTGTCTCGATATAACATTCCATCGTATGATGACGGTTCAGATGATCCGGTGTGATATTTAAAATAGCTGTCACTTCCGGCGCAAACTCATGTGTTGTCTCTAACTGGAAGCTGCTGATCTCTGCGACTGTCACAGTATCCTCTGTCGTGTTTGCCGCTACCGATGTGTATGGGATTCCAATATTGCCGACCACTTTCACATCATCGAAATAATTCGCCATGATCTCACCCACAAGCGAAGTTGTCGTAGTTTTTCCGTTTGTTCCGGTAATTGCAATAATTCTTCCTTTTGCAAAATGATAGGCAAGTTCAATTTCGCCCCAGATTGGAATCTGTCTGTTTCGAAGTTCATTGACCATCGGAAGGTCTGTCGGCACGCCCGGACTTAACACAACAAGATCAATGCGCGCCATATCTTCCGGTGCAAGTTCTCCCAAAAGGATCTCTGCTCCGGCAAATACCGGATTTTTCTCGATCAATGCTGTCACATCTAAATCTTTATTTCCATCAAAAAGTACAAATGTGATTCCTTTTTTTCTGAGCAGTTCTGCGGCTGCAACTCCGCTTTTTCCAGAACCTACTACTAACACTCTTTTTCCTTCTAAATTCATCGTCTTATCCTTCCAATCTCCTGTCCGAATCCGGCAGGTCATTTTGCAATTTTCCAATGCGATTTATAAGCCTAATAATGCAAGCATGCAAAGCAGTGCTGTCACGATTGCAAACACTGCGACAACTCTCGTCTCTGACCATCCACCAAGCTCAAAATGATGATGGAGCGGAGCCATTCTGAAAATCCGCTTTCCAACACCTGTTTTTTTCTTAGTGTATTTAAAATAAGTAACCTGAACCATAACAGATATGACTTCTGCCAGATAAATCAGTCCAACGATCAGGATATATAATGGCATCTGGAGCATATAGGCAGTTGCCACAACAAAGCCGCCCAGTGCCAGGGAACCGGTATCTCCCATGAAAACACTTGCCGGATACACATTAAATAATAAGAATCCAAGCAAGGCTCCTGCTACTGCACAGGTGATTGGTGCAATCCCTGCATTCGTTCCGATTGCCACAACGGAGAAAAAGGTTGCAACCATAATGGTAACACTTGACACAAGGCCATCCACACCATCGGTAAAATTCACACCGTTTACGGTTCCGATCACTGCAAAATAAAGTAATGGAATCGCAAGCCATCCGATATTTAAGTACTTTCCGCCGGAAAATGGGATCAACATAGTAAGTTCAATTCCGGAATAACGCACCATGTAAACTGCAAATACTGTTGTCACAATAAACTGTAAGATCATCTTCTGCCACGGGAGCAATCCGTCTGATCTGCGGAGCACTACCTTCAGATAATCATCCAGAAAACCGATCACACCGAATCCTACGGTCATAAAAAGGATTGGGATAATTCTCGGATAATCTTTGACATAAAACAGGGAGGTAATGATAATACTTGCCAGTATCATAAGTCCACCCATAGTCGGGGTTCCATTTTTCTTCAAATGGGATTCCAACTCTTTACGCTCCGTCTGCCCCACCTTTAACCGTTTCAAAAAGGGGATCACGATCGGTCCTAAAATTGCACTAATTGCAAAAGAAATCAAAACTGGTATCACTATTTCATAATCCATGACTAAACACCTCTTGTATTTTTTCTAACGTTCAATTCGCCTAACTAGTATACGTTATTTCATCTCATTTATCAAGGTAAGGCAAAATGTTTTCGAATATTTCCTTCGCCACAGGAGCAGCGATCGTTCCGCCGTAATAAATCCCCTGCGGATTGTTAATAACAACAAGCACAAGCACCTGCGGATTGTCAGCGGGCGCAAATCCGAGAAACGATGAAATGTATTTATGGTCGCTTCTTGGAAGTGTCTGTGAGGTTGCTGTCTTTCCGCCGATGGAAAAGCCCTCAATTTTGGCATTTTTTCCGGTTCCCTCTGACACCACTTTCTCCAGCAGATAGCGCATCGTTTCCGAAGTTTCTGCTGTGCAGATATTCTCATGCGTTTCATAGGAAAATGTTTTTACCGTATTTCCATCCGCATCCTGCACGCTTACGCCAAAATGTGGTGTCACGCGCGTTCCCCCATTAATAATAGAAGATACCGTCGTGACAAGCTGGATTGGCGTGATCTGAAACGACTGTCCAAACGAGATTGTCGCAAGTTCCACCGGTCCAATATTTTCCGTCTTATGCATGATTGTTCCCGCTTCCCCCGGAAGATCAATATTCGTTTTGGATAACAGCCCGAACTGTTTGAAGTAACCGACAAAGTTCTCCGCGCCTAACCGCTCGCCAAGTTCCATAAAAACCGGGTTGCAGGAGTTCATGATCCCTGTCTCAAATGTTTCCGCACCGTGCCCTGTCGTTCTCGCGCACCGGATTCTTCTGTCCTCCACTATTTTATAGCCCGGACAGAAAAATGCATCGTCCAGTTTTACCACTCCCTCTTCTAGTGCTGCCGCTGCCGTAATAATCTTAAATGTGGAACCCGGCTCGTAGGTATCACTGATACACTGGTTTCGCCACATTTTATTCAGCAGATTCTGTTTTTCTTCCGCTGACACGGATTCTCCGGTGTCTCCAACCAGTGTAAACGGATCGTTCAGGTCAAATTCAGGATAATTCACCATCGCCATAAGTTCGCCGTTCTGCGGGTTCATCACGATCACGGAAACACTGTCCGCTGACTTTTTTGTGCAGACTTTTTTTGCCGCCTGCTCACAGTACATCTGAATATTGTAATCTAATGATAAGCAAAGGTCATAACCGTTCACGGGTTCTAATCTGCTCTCCCCGGCATTCTCAATCTCAATTCCCCTCGCATCGGTTAACGTGAGGATTTTTCCGTTGGTTCCCTGAAGGTATTCATCATACTTTACTTCAAGTCCCAAAATGCCCTGATTGTCGGCCCCGGTAAATCCAAGTACTTTGGAAGCAAGCGTCCCATAAGGGTAATATCGTTTATAATCCTCATCCACTTTCACTCCGGAGAGTTCATAGGCTCTGATTGCATCCCCGGTCTCCTTTGCGACATTTGTTTTCACTCGCTCGATGGAACTGACTTTCTCCACACGCTTTCTAGCAGTCTCTTCCGAAATGCCAAGTTCTTTCACAAGCATAGCAATGACTTTTTCAGGTTCTTCCATCTGGTTATGGATCACGGAGATCGTGCACACAGATTTGTTTGTGGCAAGCACTGTGCCGTTTGCATCCAAAAGTTTTCCCCGTGCCGCCTTAATATCACGTTCCCTCTCATGAAGATTCTCCGCTTTATTTCCATAATATTCGGAGCAGAAGATCATCAGATATACCAGTCTTCCAATCAGAAACATCATGATAAAAAAAACTGCCACGAATACGATCATTACCTTTTTGCGGTTAAAGGTCTTATTCCGATACATAAAACAAAAACCTCATAAAAGTCTTCCTTGCATTTTATTCCAACTTTTATGAGGTTATGTTTTTATTCACTGTTATCGGACGTTGTTCCTGCTTCTTCGGCATTTACACCATCATTTTCGGCGTTTTCTTCGTTGTTTTCCCCGGCTCCCGGAATATCCTCCATGGTATCCGGCACATCATCCGTTCCTTCCGGTTCTTCCTCCGGAATATTTCCTGTCACACGGTCTGTCACAGCGGCTGCGCCTGTATCCGTTCCGGTAATATCCCACCCAGAATGTAAGCCTGTCGTCTCCTCATCCGGATAAATATTCATATAAGGAAGTACTTCTTCTAAAATCTCCCTCACAATATTCTGTGCAAATGTGCTGTGTGGCTGATCCTGCGAGTTCGGCTCATCTACAAAACAGTAGATCATTAACTGAGGATCGTCCACCGGTGCAAAACCGATAAAAGAAACCAGATAGTTCACACCATCACGCGGCACTTTCTGTGCCGTTCCGGTTTTACCTCCCATGGAGTAACCGTCTACTTTTGCCGTATTTCCGGTACCGGATGTCACGGTTGAGTACATGTATTGTTTTAATGTATCACTTGTTGTCTTAGATACAGTTTCACGCAGCAACGTCGGAGAAATATCCTGAATCGTATTTCCATTCTGATCCGTGATCTTGCTTACCACTCTCGGCTGATATAACTTACCGCCATTGACCAGGGAACAGAAAGCAGTTCCAAGCTGGATCATCGTGGTATTAAAGTTCTGTCCGAAAGCATTGGTTGCAAGACTCAGCTGTGATGTTGTATCCAATGTGTAAATCAGGGAATCTGTTCTCGATTCTCCCGGAAGATCAATGTTCGTTTTCTGTCCAAATCCAAAAATCTGCTGGTACTCCGTGAAATTCTCTGCCCCGATCCGGTAGGACATCTGCATCAGGGCATCATTACAGGAATTCATCAATGTCTGTTCCAAAGTCTGCATTCCGTGTCCACCTTTTCTATAGGCAACACATTTTACGGTAAATCCGCTGAGCTGTTCGGCTCCATCACAGAAAAAGGTATCATTGGTCGACAGTGTTCCTGTCTCAAGCCCGGCTGCAACCGTAAATGGTTTTGCCGTTGATCCCGGCTCATAAGTATAGGTCAGACATATGTTCTGCCACAACTGATTTAACGCTTCGAGTCTCGCATCATCATCCATCGCATCGATCTCTTCCTGTGTATAATACTCAGATAAATCCCATGGATTGCTCAGATCGTAGTTTGGATACTGTGCCATTGCAAGGACATCGCCATTGTCCGGTTTCATGATGAGCACGCCGATTCTTGTTGCTCCGCCCTCACCCTCTCTGTAACCATCTGTATAGGCCTCATTAAACTCCTGTATTTTCTTCTCTACCACCGACTGGATCGTCGCATCGATCGTTGTCACTAACGTATTGCCGTTGACTGCCGGTTTGATCGTTTTTTCGAAATTGCTGTCCGAATTCAGATATCCATACTGTCTGCCGTTAATTCCATTTAACGTGTCATCATAATAGTTTTCCAGTCCATTAATTCCGAGGTTACCGGATGTTGTGAACCCGATCACAGAACTTGCCAGTTTTCCATATGGATATTGTCTCTGGTACTCTTTTTCAAACCAGACACCTTTGATATATGGATTGACCAGTTTTCCCTTTTCATCCCGCTCCTCCTGCAGATTCACAAAAGGCTGGATCGTATCATAGGACAAACGTTTGGCAAGCACAATATATCTGCTGTCCGGAGAGTCTTTCAGATAAGAATAAAGCTGTTCACTCGTCAGATCCGGGAAGCAGCTTACAAGCGCATTGATCGTCGGCTCCACATATTTTTCATCATCATTTAAAACGGAGCAGTCCAGAATCACATTATAAACTGCGATACTGGTTGCCAGCACAGTTCCTTTTGCGTCTACAATGTCTCCTCTCTGATAAGGAATTGTCTGGCTGTCATAGCCCTGCTGTGCCAGAACGATTTTCTCATATTTTTCTCCACTGGTGTATTCAATATACATCAGTCTTCCGATGAGTCCGATCATAAGCGCTGCAACAACCGTAAACATGACGATCATTTTTTTCTGCATACGCTTTGGAAACTTTAACATCGGCTTTTTCGGTCTTCTTTTTGCCATTCTACCACCTGAATTATTTTTTTGCCTGAAAATTCCCTCTATTGCGGGATTTCATTATACTGATTCATGTAGTCTGTCTTATCTACAGAGTAGTAGACGATCTGATCCTGTGTTGCATAAAACATACCAAGTTCATTGATTGCCTTCTCCTTGATCGCATCGAGGTCTACTGCGGTATTAATTCTCTTGTAAGCCTCGTCATTGTCAGCCTTAAGGTCTGTCACCTGGCTCTCTAAACTTGCGATTGCTTTCATTCTTGCCGTTACATCGGACTGAAGCTTAATATAAGCTCCACAGAAAATGCCAAATACGGTCACTGCCATTGTCAGGAATACAACATAACTTTTGCTCATGCGAAGCGCTTTTTCCTGATTTCTGGCTGCGGCACGTCTGCGTTTTCTCAGCTCTTCCTCGCGTTCCCGCTCCTGTCTGTCTCTGCGCTCTTTGCGGTAATCCGGCATCGCCTCCATACGGCGTACGGTGTTGCCATCTACCTGATAGGCTGCTCTATTTCGATTGTTGTGATTTACTGTTCTGTTCGGCATCTGCTACACCCTTTCAAAAACTCTTAATTTTGCACTCTTGGAACGGGAGTTCACTTCTAATTCTTCCTCGGAAGGAAGGATTGGTTTTCTTGTAACTACCTTTCCCTTGGATTTTTTACCACATACGCACACTGGAAAATCACTCGGACAGGTACATGGGTTCTCATTTCGTTTAAAATTCGTCTTTACAATACGATCCTCTAAGGAATGGAACGTGATAATACAGATTCTTCCACCCAGATTCAAAAGGTCGATCATATCATCCAGATTATTCTGCAGTACTTCTAACTCTTTGTTCAGCTCAATACGGATTGCCTGAAACGTTCTTTTTGCCGGATGTCCACCGGTCACCTGAACTTTCATTGGAATGGAAGCCCTGATGATCTCCGTCAGTTCTCCGGTTGTCTCGATCGGTTTCTTTGCCCTCTCCTGCACGATGTGTTTTGCAATATTTTTTGCGAACTTGTCCTCACCATAATCACGGATGATACGGTAAAGATCCATCTCACTGTATCCGTTTACAATATCTTTTGCAGTCAGGCTCTGTCTGTCATCCATTCTCATATCAAGTGGAGCATTCTCATCACGGTAAGTAAAACCACGCTCCGGTGTATCTAACTGAAACGAAGATACGCCAAGATCCAACACGATTCCATCCACCTTTTCCACGCCAATGCGGTGAAGTTCCTCTTTCATGTTGGCGTAATTGCTTCGGATAATGGTGATCTTGTCACCAAATTCCTTTAATCTTTCTCCGGCGGCTGCGATTGCATCCGCGTCCTGATCGATTCCGATCAGCCTGCCTTTTTCTGATAACCGTGAAGCCACCTGATAAGCATGTCCGCCACCGCCAAGTGTTCCATCCACATAGATTCCGTCAGGCTTGATATTCAAATTTTCAATTGTCTCATTTAGCAATACTGAATAATGATTAAATTCCATTGTGATCCTCTCTGCCTGACTTTTGCTCTGGCTCTCTTTTTTTATTCTCTGTGGATCAGATGCTGAACCCTAAATCTGCCATGTGTTCTGCAATCTCATCCATCTCATCTTCATCATATGTATTCTCCTGCCATCTGTCTTTGTCCCAGATTTCCACTCTGCTTAAGACTCCGACTAAAACGACATCTTTTGTCAGATTTGCATATTCTCTTAAAACTGGTGGAAGAAGGATTCTTCCCTGCTTGTCCAGTTCACAGGAAGCTGCTCCTGCAAAAAAGAAACGTGAAAACTTTCTTGCATCCTTGGAAGTCATGGAAATGTTTCTGAATTTCTCTTCGATGTTGTGCCATTCTTCTGACGTATACACAAATAAGCATCCATCAAGTCCCTTTGTCACTACAAATTCATCGCCAAGCTGCTCTCTGAATTTTGCCGGAACTATCAGTCTGCCTTTTGGATCAACTGTGTGGTTGTATTCTCCCATAAACATGACACAATCACCTGCCTTTGTGCGGCAGCTGGTTCCTCTTGATTTTCCATTTCTGTGGTCATTTGCCACCACTTCGAACCATTTTCTACCACTTTCCACCACTTTTAAACATATATTAGACTATTCTTAAGAAAAAATCAATAATTTCCTTTGATTTTCTAGCTTTTTTTCAAGACTGTTACTAATTTGTTACTAATTAATAAGAACAAACACATATTAAAAACGACAAATAACGACGTGAAAATAGCCGGCAGATAAACTCTACCGGCTATGTTTTATAATGATTCAAGACCTACTTTCCATGTATTCTTTCCAACAATTCCATCCGCTGTCAATCCGTGGCTTCTCTGCCAGGTCTTGGTCGACGCTTCCGTACCGCTGCCGAATTTGCCATCTGCTGTCGCACCAATGATGATCTGCCATACCTTAACCACATTTCCTTTACTACCTTTTCTGATCGTAGTCATATTGTAATCCTCGCTTTCTGATTTTGATGTATTTGTTGCTGCCACTGCTTTATTAAATAAAGCCTGCTCTGCCGACCTACGTCTTTTAAGTCCTGCAAGCACTTTACCATTTGCTTTACAGTACTGTGGCATTGCTACAGCAATCTGTGATGCGTTTCTACCTGCACAAAGCTTTTTAAGGTTGCCAGCTCCACAATTAAATGCAAACGACACCAGAGCATCAAACTGATTCTGGTTGAGATTTGCAGTGATTGGCACATACGCTGCACTGTTGACGTAGCTCTCGAACTTTCTACAGTCCTGCTTCAAATATGCATCTGCCTGTGCCTGCGTGATTGTCATACCTTTTTTTACTCCGGCGGTATGTCCATAACCGATGGTCCACACTCCGGCAGCACACTGATAAGCAAACAAGCGGCAGCCCTCGAACTGCTTAATTAGATTAAGACCTGCCTGTCCAATTTTTCTATTTGCCATATAATTACTCCTCCTCTACTTCTGGAATTCCTGCCAAGGATGTAAGCCATGATACGATACCGGCTACAATTGCGGATGATACTACCATCTTCCAATCCACTGCTGAAATCACTGCCCCTGTACCGATTACTGCTACCGCTGTCTGCGCCATAGTCTTAATAGCTCTGATTCCTGCTGCTTTCGCCCATTTTTGTGTGCTTACTGATGGTTTAAATACCGAATTTTTTAACATATTATTTTCCTCCCTCTAAATCTGCAATGCGATGATTGATAACTTTTACCTGTTCTTCGATAACTGGAACACGTTGCGCAAAATTATTATGCAAGCGTACCTCGCGCGTCAGTTCATCAATCTTACAGTCTGTGACTGCCTGTGCTGTCTGAAGCTTCTGTTCTGTTTTTTTCTGCCCTGAACTGACTGTGAGTACCGTTCCGATTAACGCTAATCCTCCTGCTACCAATGCCGATATAATCGATTCCAAACGACCAACCTCCCTCTTTCTTTATAAAACCATTATAAATCTGCCAAGCCTTGTATTTGTGCCATTTTGCAACGCAAAAAGCGCCGGACAATTAATCTGATAGACTAATCATTCGGCGCACGGCACTGCTTTATTTTGTTGCTATTATTATACACCACAATTCATATAAAGCAAATATTTTAAATCGCAATTCTGTGATTTTAAGAAAATGTACTGATTATCTGAATTTACATTTGCAAATTATTACCTTATAATTTTTTTGAAAGAGTCATCTACGAAATTGATTTAAAAAATACCTTCCCAGATGACTTTTCTCCTCTCATCGTGTTATACGAGCCGGAATTATCCGGCTCTTTTTATTTTACCATGTTGCATCACTCGAACCAGAGTTTAACTAACATTCCTATATTCAGATGTGGTCGAATTAGAGTATCATATGAAAGTCCTCAATATTTGAAAGCAAATGTTGTTTTTGATAAAGAAATGCCATCATATGATTATTCAGTTGCTATTGGCATTGACTCAAATGTTCTCGATTGCACAGCTATATACTATGAAAACAGAAGCGTACATGGATTTGGAATTTCCATATATAAAGCTGACGCAAATTTTACGAGCGTTGACGGCGTAAATCTGTCTTGGATTGTTGCAATGTAGTTTTTTAAGCAACAGAGATTCTGCTTATATAGTATTCCCATGTATTATCAACCTTTTGACCACCTGTAATAATAAGATTTTTTAATTAAGAACAATGAAACCTGCTCCGAGACTTCCACCACCGCTATCGTTGGTTTTAAAACCGCATTGTGTTCCTGCGTAAAAGTTCATTCGCACGCCGTCTAAGCTGGTACCGTTGTCTCGATATCCCATTGCACCGTTAGAAAAAAAGTCTATGTCACGTTTGTTATAGCCTTGCCAATATACTGTAGCAGTAAAATTTTTTGTAGGAACTATACCGGCACTATTTACTGTGAAAAAATTGGGATTTACACCGACCCATCCTGTTACCCACTGTCCATTGGAATAGCTGTCTATTGATCGCCATCCTGCTATACAACTGCCACTAGGAACACCTGCTGATTGACCAGCAGCATAGCCAGTATTATAGCCATCCTCAAATCTTTTAAAAGGGGATACTGTACCAGCACCTCCTGTTCCACTTGCAAAGTATTTATATAAAGTACTGTTTTCTGCTGATGTAGTTCTCTGTTGGACAAAGCCCCAAACGGTTCTTCCAGCAACCAATATATTCGAGTCTGTAGACAGAACACCTGAAAACCAGTCTGCATTTGCTGCGACCACGTCAAATTCGACTGTATGCACAGGGGATAACTGCCCTAGTAAATAATTTTTATTTATATAATCGCAGACAGCTTTTGCTTCAGCAGCAACATTTGGCAGTACTAATCTGAGATACGTTCTCTTTAAATTATTAACATTAGTTAAACTCTGGGTGACATCCTCTATCGCTTCTTTATTATTGACTATCGCTCCGGTCACGGTACCGTCCCCGATTTTTGATATATCCGCACTTCCAAGCTTCGCAATAACACCGAACGTTTTATCAACAACCCAATTCAAAGCATTGACAAGATTAGTTTTCACTTCTGTTTTTAAAGATTCCAACGTTCCGATCTGCTTTTGTAAATTTCCGGCTGCATCCTCAGATAACTGACCTTTTATATCATTGAACCATTTTATAAAATCTGCCTGCTCCGATGCTTTAAATCCGGCAAGATCAGCTTGCACTTGCTGGTATAATGTTGTTGTATCAAATTCGCTGATTGCCGATATAATGCCGCATCTTGCAGATTCATAACGTGTGTCCGTAATTCTCTGATTGGAAATAGCGGAAGAATTTTTATTTATAAATAAATCTGCTAATCCTAATTCCCAAATTGATTCTGTTCTTGTAAGCTCTGGTCTTAAAGGACTTGCTGCAGGTATGCCCTCTACAATATATAAATCACAGATTCTCTCCGAATCATTATCGTTCCATCTTAAGACTACAGTATCAATTCGATCATAATTAGAATCTGCTGCCTGAATTGCAAGCGTCCGCTGATTTTCTTCCAGTTTCAACCCTCCTGCACAAATTGCAAAACCAGGATTAACAACAACATTCATTCCACTACCTGCTTCGACTTGCAGATTGGTAGATGGGTTTGGTAAAATGCCATCCGTTAATAATTTGGCTATCAGTTTTCTGAGTGGTGCGGACGTAATCGCACGATCATACACCGGTGTTCCATCACTCTCAAATGTGACATGTGAATCAAAAGGAAATCCTATCATAATTTTTGTCCTCCTCTATCTTTTTAAAATTATTGGTGTACCAAATTCCATTGTCATGCTCCACTGTCCAGATTTCATAACCTCATAACAGCCAATTAATCTAGCTTGAGCCGACAAATCCATTTCCGGAATTTCTATGCTGCACAAATCTCCTAAATCAAAATCTGTTCTGTATTCGTAACTACTCTCCATTGCGTCAAATTCAACATTAATAATTTTAGGATATCCGGTTAATGCATTTAGTGCCTCATTATCCATAGCAACAGCCAAGTCGCTGCTTGTATACTCATTTCTATTTAACGTGGAACTATTTGACAAAAACCAATACTCATCATCACCAGACGCAGCATTGAAAGTAGCTCTCGAAACATAAGTAGTAACATCATTATCTGTTTGTTCATTTGTATTTAGGCAGGCATTTTTGTATTCTGTATCATCAATCAAAATATTTGGGTTCTTTATATTTCCGTATTTTGTTGAAAAAATAATCGGATTATTTCCATCTGCATTATTTTCCGTCCGGTCAAAGCCACTCCATACTTCAAATTTTTTATTACTTTCCACGAAATCGTAAAGTACTCTATAAGACATACCTGATGGTTTTAAGATGTCATAGATCTTCCATCCGAGTAATTCTCCGTTGCGATAATGCACAGAATCTTTTCCTCTTCCAAGCGATATACCTGAAATAATATTTAGATTAGAACTTGCACTTGCGGTAGTTAACTTTTTAAAGGCATTGAAAAAGGCATATGCCACATCCTCTGCTTTTCCACTCTGAAATGGCCAAGAAGGAGCATTTATCACATTTGATGCACCGTTCTGAAATACAACATGTCTGTCTAATGTTTTTTCCATGAAATACCCGCTCAACTGAATATATTTATACTGCTGTTGCCGGACGTAATTTATTTGTGTTATCTTTCCAAGTTCTGGTCTGTCTTTTGTGTAAATATACCTCATTGACGAATTATACTGCTCTATCGGAATCTGTATGGAGAACGTTCCAGCTTCGTGGAATTTCCTGCTCCATTGTAAATTTGTTGACCGTATTAATGACACTATCTGATAATTTTTATCTAGTGCGATCGTATTAAAGCCTTTCATGATCCCTCCTAAATTGCCCCATAAAGTTTATTATAATAAATTGAAACATTCATAAGATTGCTTCCGGTGTCTGCGTCAAAAGAAATTTCAGAACTTCCAACAGGAAGCTCCATATCATCAAATGCTGATGTTCTATCACAGTGTCCTATAAAATTAACACCGTTCTTTTTTACCGTTGGTGGATTCTGTGTGAAATCAATAATAATAACATCATTTGCTTTCATATTATCCAGAACTCTGACATAGTTATCATTAATAATGATTTTAGGATTCACAACATCCCCATTTGCTGATATCACTGCTTTGCAGTATGTCTCTACATCTCCATCATTGTCGAGCAGCACTTTTTTAGCAAAATTGAATTTACCACCAGTGATTCCCTTTGGCGTGCCACTTGTTATACTGCACAAATATGGAAATCCACACATTCCGACCACAGAAGCAATATTTTTGCCAAAATTATCATAACTTTTAAAAAACGGATTTGGACTTAACAATGTAATGCTCATTTCCATCGCCCGGTTTACATTTTGAGATGGAATGCTAAATTTATAAATTTTACCTTCCACCCATCTGGTGATGCCCATGTATGTTATATACATTTTATAATCGAATTTAGGATTAAAAAATGATATTGCACTCTTCCTCAAAACATCATTCAGATATGGATTTCGTGAAATAGCAGTCACAGTCCTATCTTTCGGTGCGATTCTGTCAGAGACAATGATTCCGCCATCTCCCACGGCATTATCTACCGTGGTGATGTCGTTTTCATATGAACCAAATCCATCCAAACCTTTTGATGGAATTTTCCAATCTGTTCCATCTATTAAAAATTCTCTCTCATCACTTCTCACAAAGCGAATACACACTTTAGTATCCATACGCGCCCCTCATTAATCCCTGTTTACTTTCAACTCTTACTGCTCTTGCAAGCTCGTCAGGTGTTGAAATCTGCTGATTAACATTAATTGTCTGATTGAAGTTTCCTAATCCGGTGCCAACACCATTACCACCCGACATTCCAGCACTTACCGTTGAAATGCTTGCATTAATGTTCTTTGTAATACCGTCTGTGCTCATAAGATCCTGTATACCATCATCAAAACCAGCAACACACATCTCGCCAAGATATTTAAACTTACGCGATGGTGAATGGATTCCAAGGGCATCTTTTGCAGCATTAAACAGATTTGTCGCAAGATTTTTTACATTTCCGGTCAACCAATCCCAGCCCGCTTGTATTCCGCTCCAAATTCCATCAATAATATTCTTACCGATGCTGCCCCAATCCATCTCTTTAAATGAATTTACAAGGCTAGTAAACAATTTCGGTACGGCTGCCAACAATTTTGCCGTGTTTGAAATCATAAATTCTGCTAATTTTACAAGGATATGAACAGCAGCCTTTAATAACTGTGGTGCGTTTGAAATTAATGCCGATACCAACCGTGCAATGATAATTGGTGCAGCCTCTAACAATTTTGGAAGTGCATTTAAAATTCCATCCACCAACGAAACCAGCAAATTAATACCAGCCGTGATTATATTCGTCAGTGTACCAGGTTCTGTTATCGCCATTGCTAATGATATCACCGCATCAACCCCAGAAGATAATAAATCTGGCAGTTTTTCTGCTATACCATTCACAAGATTAAGTAATATCTCACTACCACTACTGAATACAGAATCCGCATTATCGTTGATTCCAGATATTAATGTTGTGATTATGTTATAAGCAGCCTCTCCGAGCGTTGGAAGCAGTGATAAAATTCCCTCTGAAAGCGTATTAAGAATTTCTGCCCCACCACTCAAAAGTTCCGGTAAATTTTCGTTCAAGCCAGTTATAATAGATGAAACCATGTTTACACCAGACTGTATTAAATCTGGCAGAACATCATTCGCCAATTCTGGGATTCGATCAATAATAATCGGAACTAATTCCTCAACCAGATTTCCGACACCATCCAGAGCGATTTCTACTCGTGGCAATATATTTTCTGCTACAGTTCCAACAGAATTAACAAAATCTTCTACAAGTTGGTCGAAATTCTGATTATCATCAGCAATACCAACAAGCAAATTCTGCCATGATGCTTTCATGGCTCCTACACTACCTTGAATCGTGGTGCTTGCTTCCTTTGCAGTTGTTCCCGTAATGCCTAATTCGTCCTGAATCACATGGATGGCTGAATAAACATCGCTTAAACTGTCCAGATCGTACTCAACGCCTGATATAGCTGTTGCATCTGCAAGAAGCCGTTCCATCTCTGACTTCGTACCACCATATCCAAGTTTTAAGTTATCCAGCATCGTGTAGTTCTGTTTTGCAAATCCTTGATAAGCATTCTGGATGGATTCCATCGAAGTTCCCATCTTATTTGCATTATCAGCCATATCAATAACGGCTTGATCTGCAATTTGAGCTGCTTCTAGTTCACTAGATGTACTCTGTTTTAAAGATGCGGCAAACCCGGAAACTGTATCCATGTACTCATTAGCAGACAGGCCGGCTGTTTTATATGCCTTGGAAGCGTTGTCCATGACCTCGTTTTGTGCGATCATAAGTTTTCCATATTCTTCTCGCACTTCATTTACACTTTTTCCAACGCTATCGGCATAATCCCATACGCTCTGGCCGCCAGCTCCAAATAAAGTCTCAACGCCGCCTACAAGCTGTTCATAATCTGCATAGGCACTGACCGCTGCCGTTCCGATTGCAGCAATCCCTCCGGCTGCCGCCGTAACTCCTGCAGTTATTCCAGCAGTAATTGTTTTCATGCCATTGACCGTTATGCCACCCAGTGCACTGACGCCCTTTTTAAATCCATCTGTTAATAATTTTGTATCAAAAACTAAAGATCCATCAGACCTTCACTGGTTCACCTCGCATTCCTAGTTGAAAAGATTGCTGAATTTTTCATCTTCTTCCAACTCAGTTTCTGTTTTCCTATCAATTTCCCATGCTCTACGCATTTCAGAATATATATCTCTATCTTTATCCTGATTCTTCTCATAACAGCGATATCCCATGACTTCACGAAGTCTTGTGCTGTCGTTAAGTCCTCGTATCAAAGCTAAAAACTTATGCCAGTGTAATTCGTCCACTTCAAACAAATCAATGCCGTATTGCCCTAAAACTGCACTGTATATGAGATCACTATCAAGTTCATAATCCAATGTGATTACGTTTCGATGATAAATATCTCTTGGTAATGGTGTTTCCGGTCTTGAAAAAGCAAATAATTCATTCAAATTACAATGCGCCGGCATTTCATTTTTAAATAAATACGAAACATCGATATTTTCTCCACGCTTCAGCTTTGTAACTTCGATTTCAAATCGCATCCAGACACGAAAATCTGTATATATAGAAAAATCACTACCGCCCACTCTGACGGTGTTTGGTAGTGATTTTCTTGTTAGATCAAGCATTGGCTGCACCCGGAAGATTAGCCATTGCTGTTGCGCTGTTTACCAGATTATTAATTTTATCAATCTGCGCCGAGTTCAACGTTGCTCTCATTTTCTCCATCTTATAATCGTTTAAAGGTTTATTATAAGCATCACTGATCTTCAGCACTCCGATGGATAAATCTGACAGATCGATTTCATCCAGATTGTCCGATCCCAAAATCTCTTTTGCATTCGCCTCACCAAGAATATCTTTTATAAATTCATGTAATTTTTCAAATTTCTGTCTTGCCTTGATGTTAAGATTGTCCACTTTCAAAACTTCATCCAGCTTATTCATAACTGAAACTGTCTTTTTCGGCAAATCATAACTTCTACTGTTAATAATTACTGTATAATCCATAAATCCTCCTAAGTCGCACTATCTGCGGTATATGTAGGTACTCTATCGCTTATCGTAACAGTACCTCGATCAATATGGTTAATTGAGAAGTTAAAATAAATCTTCTCTGCAACGGAATCAAAATGATCCAGCGTTAAAGTTGATTTTGTTTTCCATGCTTTGAATTTAGGTGTTTCATCTGATCCAATGTTTCCATCGAACACGATAAGTAAATCTTTTTTCACGTCCTCACCAGTCGGCAAGTTGAAAAACATATCATACAGGTAATCAAATGCCGCATCTCCCTTGTTTGCCTGTAACTCCTGCGCAAGTGATGGTTTGTAGTATTTAATATCTGTTGTTGGGATTTCATCCTCAATAAAATCGTTATCCTCGGTCTGTGCGTTCAAAACCAAGTCAAATACTGTGGATTTTCCAATTCTCGCCCACGAAGGTGTTAATGCCGATGTCTCGGCGGTGTTCAAAAATGGAATAGTTCTATATTTTTTTAATCTTGTTAATCCTGACCTTATGATACCTCTCTTTCTCGTAAATAAGTGATGGACAATGACATCTGATATAATGTATCTTTGTCACTGGCTTCCATCGGATATGGATTCCCGGTAATGGAAAATCCGGTCACCGTTCTATTTTTATCAAGTGCTGGAAATGCATATGTGTAAGCGAAATCATCTGCCCAATATGTTAGATCTTCTAACCATTCATCAGATTCTTTCCTCTCTGATCTTGATCCGGTTGACTGGCGTGCGATAAAATTATAATATTCTGTAATCTCGCAACTTCCGTCTGTCATTTCCTTTAAGTCTCTTGATGGTGATTTAAAAAGACCATACTGATCGGAGCCGTCTGCTACATGGTTCATATCAATTGATAAACCATCATAATTGCTAAGCAATTTTACAATATATTGTGAAATAGTCATATCAACCTCCACTTGCAATTTTCTTTGCACCTTCAAGAATTTGATTTTTATATTGCTGCTTCATCCTATCAAACCAATAATTTCCACGCTCTGGTGCTTCGTGGAAATTTGCTGGCATATAATACCACCGCCTGGCGTATGGTGTACGGTACTTAATCTGTCCACTTCCGATATGAGTGTTTATATGCCCTGATTCAATCAGAATGTTCTCCCTCTTTGGCACTTTGGGTTCACACAGTCGAAGGCATTCTGAATCAATAAACTGTTGAACTTTTCCGTTATCTTCAAGTCCTCGCCTTTTTATCACAGTAGAAATATCGCAGATAAATTTAAACATGTTAGGCATTACGCCACCACCACCTTAATATTTTTACAAAAATCCCGATTAGAATTATCGTTTACAGACTGTATCGTTCCTGATTTTGGATATCTCTTCATCAGATCAGAAATCCTTTGCCCTTTGACATCCTCTACAACGTCCTCAACTTCTCCATATACAAGGCAATCCTCTTCATTATAAGAATTAAGTGATAAACCATTGTAAGTTCCAACTGGAAACGTCACAGACGCATACCGTGCAATACTGATTTTACCATTTTCATTTTTCTTTTCGGTTTTATCAGACCACTGTACGCCTTTTACAACTGTTCTTTTCCATTCTGAATCAGAAATTTTGTTGTAAATCGTAACTGTATCGGTAAATAATCCACTCATAACGCACCTGCCAATCCCGTACCTGAAAGACCACTTCTTATAATTGATAAAAGCTGCGCTTCTTTCTCGGAAACTGTAATAATCTTATATGATTCGGAATATCCATCATTGCTGACAGATGAAACTCCTGTTCCCATACCAGTAGACTCTTGCCTATAAAGTGCATTTATCAGATCACAGACGGTATTCTGTATCTGCATATGCACCTGCTTCTGAAAGTACGTTGCCGATGCTTCATCATAAACATCTTCAAATTTTCTTGCCCTCATGTGTGTATACACATCCAGCTTTGCAGATGCTTTTTGAAGAAATGCCGGGAATTTATCTACCGGAACATCCGCATAGAGGGAGCTATAATACTCCCAATTAACATATGGCATATTAAGCTCCCTCTCTTTCCTTAGGCTGTTTTGCCTAATAATTTAATTCCTTTCAGCACACCAGCCATTTTGCTGTTTTTAAGTACTGCTCCAGCGATCAACTCGACTTCCCCTGTCTTTACAGCTCCTGGTGCCTGTAAATCTGGAAGATACGTCTTGAGCATCTTGCTTCCATCTACGGAAATTCCGTGGAATGCATCAAGTCCAAGTTTTGCTGCATAAATATCAGTTGTACCATACGCATCTGAACTAGGTGTTGACGTAGAAACAACATCTTCTGTAGTAGAACCGTTGTAATACTGTCCTGCATCCATAAGAATAATTCCATTGTATGTCTCTACAGTTCTACCGAAATCATCCTTATTTCTGTCATAATATCCGGCTCTACGTGCCGCAGACTTCACCTTTGTAAGCATCTTACTGTTCATCATTAACACATCTGGTTTTGCAGCCAATAATGCAATGAATGTATCTAATTCATCAAGCAATGCGTTGTAATTGCTGTCTAATAATGCAGATGTTGAAATGTCAATATCAGTTGTCATCTCTGTTGATTTTCCAGTTAAAATCTTTTTAAGTCCGTCAAAGGTATTAGGCACATATCCTGTACCGGAAGATGCAGATGTTCCATTAATTACTAAATTGTGGAAGTAATTCGCTCCCGCCTTTGTTTTCTCTTTAATCTGGAAATCCATCTCATTAATAGCACCAGATGTCTGTGCGATCACACGGTCAATCTGGAATGAGCCACCAAGGATTACCGGGCTTGCTGTGCATTTGGTTCTCTTTGCTTCATTTGGCGAGTACTCAGCATTAATCTGACGTACTGATGCGGTAGATGGTGTCTCTAATCTCTGATATCCATATACCAGATTGCTACCGCCTGTTGGTGAAATGGTATCATCAAATGTCAGTTTATCGAGCAGGATGGACGATCTTCTAAATTCATCGATCACATTCTGTTCTACTTTGTCTGCATAACCGACTTTTGCTTCTTCTAATGTTAATGCCATGATTCATTCTCCTTTACTGTTTATACTTTTCTTTTAATGCGTCCATCAGAGAAGAAACTCCTTCATCAGGTGTCTTTTTCACTTCCCCGATAAGATCAACTTTTCCTGCCGGTTTCGGTTCCGGCTCACCGAACAGCATTTTGCTGTCCTCTGCTTCCGTCAATGTCTTGATTGCTGCTGCAATGTCCTCTTTCTGATTTTTTGATGCTTTCAAGACATTAACATCCAAAAGAGCAGTGATTGCCTTAGCATTCTTACCATTTGCGGATGCAATACTCTCTTTGAGAAGATCATTGAAATCACGATCCGCAATCTCCTGCTGATGCGTTGCATCTTTTGTCTGAATATCTTTCTCAAGATCTTCGATTTTCTGTTTCATTCCGCTTACATCGGCATCCTTAAACTCCTCAAGATCCTTTTTCAAATCTTTAATTGTAGTCTCCTGTGTCGCGGTTTTAGTCTTCTCAGCAGTCAGATCTGCCTGTGCTGTTTCCAGATCTTTCTGAACCGGATCAAGCTCCTTATGATGCATGTCCAGTACTCCATCAATCTGTTCCTTTGTCATTCCAAGTGCTTCTAATTCTTCTCTTTTCATTTTTTTATATCTCCTTTAACGATGATTTGTTTAACGTGGGAGAATCACCCACAGATAATTGCGGACAGTGGATTTGAACCACCACTACTGGCTAAGGAAACCAGTATGCTGCCATTACATCAATCCGCGGCATTAAAAAGAGCCAATCAATCAAGTCCTAATTTAAGACTTGACTAATCGGCTCTAATCATCGGCACTATCGTTATTAAACTTTCTCGTTTGCAGTGCTTGCATTTGCACGGCAAATTTTTAACCTCGGTATCTTTATTGATTGCCAAAAGGTGGCTTCCACACTTTGGGCAAGGATACCAGATAAATTTACTAGGATTCAATATATCACCCCTAGTGGTATTATATAACACTTTTTGCATATTATCAATGCAAATTATTTGTTATATTGCAATTAATGCTATTCTTCCAGAATTTCATATAAATCTTTTTTTTGATTAATACACTTGTTTAATAACTGCACATACTCACCATAATCTCCAAATTCATACTCCATATCCCCATTTGGATCATATCCGAATAATTTTTCATATTCATCTCTAAGTTCTAACAATTTGTGTGATGATATTCCATAATACATTATTTCATCATTCCTTTTATTCTCTCTAATACTTCTCTACTGGTATTTTCAAATATTTCCTCTGTCATTTTCAACACATCATCATCTTGATCATATAATATTCTACCAAACTGAGCAAATGTTTCTTTTTGTAGCACATTTTCTCGTTCCCAATAACCCGGTCTTAAATGTCCATATCCCAAAAATACTTTTCCGTCACTCGCACCATTTACAATATCTGATATTCCTCGATATTTTTCATAAAATACCTTTTTCCCTCTTTCATTTATATAAAATGCATCAGGATATTTATAATATAACAATTCTTCAACACTTTTTCCATATCCAATAGCTATATTCGTTAATCTTCTATAATCTTTTTCTATTGAACTACTCAAGAAACCATTATCTGTTAGTCCATAAATATAGTCTATCTCGTGAAATAGCTCGTGTGCAATAGTTCCAGGTGCTGTATAAGTGCCATAATAAATATTCCCATCATTTTTATTAAAATAAGATTTTTGCTTTCCTGCATTTTTTATATACTGAACTCTTTCATCTGCCTGTTTCAGAAGTATTTTAACATCATTATTTTTCACATTACTAATTCCACTTCTAAAACTTTTAATAACGTCTGTCTTATCTTTTATAAATAAACTCTTTATTCTTCTTCCAATATCTGAGTCATCATTATTCACTTCAATAAATTTTTGATATGCATGTGTAGATCTCAGAGCACTGCTTCCACTCTCTACTCTAAGTCGATTATCCCGTTCTTTCAGCCCGGCCGCCTTTGAAAAACTTTTATAATCTGCCATCTGCCCACGCAACTTATTCTGCAAATCCTGTGCATCGCCGCCAATACTTTTTATTGCTTCAATTTCTCTCTTGATCGCTCTGATCTGCCGCTCCATCTGACGCTGTTTCTGCGTGGATTCATAATAAGTATAAGTCTTTCCGCCGATTGTCCTTGGATCAGGTTCTTTTATATCCTCTGGGATTATAGATGCACCTTCCCAATATGGATAAAAATCATGCGTACAGTTTGCTCCCTTTAATCCTGTGACAGTTCCATACCCTGTTTCTTTGACAAAATCCGGATATTTCTTGCTTTTTCCAGAATAAGAAAACACTTTATTCTGCCATACTGCATGATCCGGTCTGCTACCCATGTGCTGGGTTGTGATTACAAGGTCATGGTTGGAGTTTTTCAGATTTTCCTCTGTGATTTTTCCAGATAACTGTGACATTCCAGTTCTGACAGCCATTCTGGCAGCAACGTCAAGTTGGTACGATCTCCCACTTTCATAGTCAATGCTTCTCAATCCGCTCTGAGCCAAACGATGCACACAATCCTTGACTGCCTGGTCAAAAGAAAATGCTCCGGTAGATACCTTAATCAGTGCGAGATCCATCTCTCGCTGATACATATCCATTACGCCAGTTGTGCCAAGTGCTGTATTCTTAAATCCCATCGTTTTTGTCAGATTCCTAAGTGCTCCAGATGTCTGCAAAGAAGACGCCTTTACAAATTTACTTAAGCTGTTCGGCTTTGTCAGATCTTCCCCCTGTTGTTCCCACATAGAAAGATCATTATTCCATGCCATATCACCGGCTTCTGCTATCAAAGTTTTTCCTGCTTCCTTTGCAGATTCTATGGTATTATTAATAATCTGCTGCACCTCTCGCTTATATGCTATAGTGTTTTCTGCAACCGCCATCTGAAAATCTTTATCAGCACGAAGCATTTTCATGACTTCTACACGGATTTTATCCGCAGAAAATCCATTTTCTACCATTGATTTTGCCATAAGTTCCGCTGTTTCAGTATATCGTCCGGTTTTCTGCACTCTCCGGGCAATATCAGCTATGACCTCATCCTCTAAATCTTGGTAAAGTCCAATTATGTATTTATCCGCTAAAACATCAATCTGTTGTTCTGATAATGCCCTTTAAATACCCCCTAATCATCAACATCGTCAATTGGTTCGTCCGTATATTGCATATATTTCTTAGCTTCATCCTCTGGAATATTATATTTTTCCATAATATACCAAACCTTTAAAATTGGCACTTCCGGGAACGATAATGCATCCGCTCTCATCGCTTCGAGTTTCGCCTGCTTATCTTCCACATAAGAGTCATCAAAACCAATTGTGATCTCTGCGTCTAAATTATATGCTGTATCATGATATTTATTTGAAAACCACATGACAGCTCTGCAGATATCCTGTATATATTCAGTGGCTACTTGTCGCTGCTTTCCAAGCTCCTGCATGGCATCCTGCCTTTCACCGAAATACTCAGTAGCCGTCTTAATCTGTCCATTTTCAAAGCTGTATTTTTTTGTTCCGTATCCAAAAGACATAGATAATAATGATAGTGCCAGTTCAATTGCTTTTGTAATCTGTTCTACTCGGATTTCAGGATTATATTCTTGAATAAGCCCCTTCTCTTCTGGAAGTTTTTCCCCTGTAAATACAAATAATTTTTTTTGTTCAGGAGTTAATATTGGATTTCCATCATCATCAAAAGCACAAAGTAATTCATTTATCAGTATAATTTTCTCAGACTTGTCCAAATCGCTAAACAATACGTTATAGCACAAATCTACAACCTTAAGTGCTGGAATTGCATTCCATAATTTAGGCAGTCCGTAGCCTTCCATATTATCCAGATTATTCACTTCAGCAACACGCATAACAGCAAACGGTTTCACATCACCAAGCTGCACAATCGTCTGTTTTCCAACTTCCTCATCCCCACGATCATTAAAAATATGTGTCTCCGCAGTATACAAATTATTCTCGCCAAGCAAGAATAATACGAGTGTTGTCTGCTTCTTTCCCTTGACCAGTGTACTTCCAGAAAATGCCGCCTCAACCACAATATCATTCTCCACAGTGAGTGGCGTAAATGCATCTGCTTCCACATAATTGAGCTTAATATCTCCGCCTCTCACAGAATTGTCATTCATAAATGTGGCATTATCCAAACGGATATAGCATGCGACAGTTCCATCCGCAGAGGTTTTTTCTAACTGTTTACGGTATTGCGTGTTGAAATTACTGCCAGCAAGCACCTTTGCTACAAAATCCGCCTGTTCCCCTTCTCCCACATTGATTTCAAGCACCTCACAGAGATTAGCATCATCAGAACAGCATCTTTTTGCGAAATTTAACCTTGTAAGCTCATATGGTATCCCATTGATTGTTTTTCGTTTATGGAAATCATTTATCAATCGGTTCGCGTACCAGTCATCACATGCATGAATAATCGTTAACGCCTTATCATTGACATCATATCCTTTTTTATTCAAAAATGCTTTTACACAACTCTCCATCTCTTTCTCCTATCTTCTGTCCAGATCAACATATTCAATAAAATCCAAAATTGTATAGTTCTCCGCATCCCACCAGTCATTGCAGTTTCCGATGTTTTTATCCTCTGGTATGTCCGGGTGGTCTGGATCCCATTTCAACTTACCGATCGCACTCTGTAGCTTTATGCAATTCCGGTTTATCTTCCACCTTCCGGTATTCATCAGCATGTCGTAGGTTCGTGGTCTGTCCGACACTTCATTTTTACGGCAACCTTTAATATTCCGGTATGGCAATCCTGCTTTTCTCGCAGCACTCCGCAGGCTGTTTATCATCGTTGTGCTTGCGCTGTCTGGAAATACCCAGTCAATAAATCCGTACTTTTCCTGGCAGTATTTGAAAAACTCTATAAACTTACTGCATATCGCTTCCGCATCAATGTCCGGTGACAGCTCCAAGTTTGCTTCCTCTGCCGTCCTCAGATCATGATATCCGTGGAAGTAAAGCTTCAGCACAAAGGTTGTCATGGATCCGTTTCCACCGAAGTCTATACCCATCGTAATTTTTGATGGGCGGTGTAACAGTTTGCCCTTTATATCACGTTCAAACAGTGGATCTGTATCCTCATCATACAGATATGGTTCATTGTTCTCTGCAAACTTCCGAAAAATGATTCCTTCTGCAACAGCACGCTCACCTTTAATGTCTCGCCTGTACCATACTGTGCCTTTCTGATAGGTGCTAAGAACTTTTCTGATCTGCTCATCCGTCATGCTCATATTATCCACCAGAGTAAAATGTCCGTAATTATATCCGTAATCTGGATTCTTTGCCTGCTGTTCCTCATGGAATTTTAAAATATCCAGATAATACCAATGCTCTTCTTCTTTCGGGTTAAGATCATGGAATATCTTTCTATCAGAGCTTGAAAGTGTACGGTCAAATACTTCCTTTAAAAACTTTGGATGGCACTCATTTGCTTCTGTCACGTATGCCATGCCGTAAGTATTACCTTTAATCAGCTTTTCGTCTCCGTCTTTACCACCTCCGGATATAAGCACGATCTTTTCCCCGGTCTTGGTCTGAACATAAACGCAGTCACGATCCTTATACTTTCCCTCACGGCATCTGCCCTCAAAGTAATTGAGCAATCCATATCCGTCACAGTCCAGGATATTCAGCTTTGCAGTAGCATTTGACACACCAGCTACCAGATGAATCTTGTTTTTATGTGTTTCAAGCAGTGAGCAGAATATAAGCGTCTGCAACACGTTTTTACCACCACGCTTACCGCCCTCCGCTACATTGAACCAGCTAATCATGCATCTCTGCATATATTCATACTGCCTCTGGCTTAATGGTGCCGGTTCATTCATCCAGATCACCTTCTTCCAGATCTTCTATGTTCCGGTTTGCTACCGGGTTCTGCAGAATGTCCGCAATGGTCTGCATGTTCTGCAAAATCTGCATTCCTGTATCATCCTTAACCTCTGCGCGTTTCTTGTCAAATTCTGCCTTGTATCTTTTATCTTCCAGATCGACAGGGAGCGAATAGATCTCTTTTATATTTTTCAATGCGGCAGTCACTTGCGACAATCCCAACCGGTCAACAGGTCCGTCTGCTATGTTGATATGCTCCGTCTCGTCTATAACTTCCTTTGTTGGCTTTCCAATAGCGGTATTGTCCTTATATTCCACTGTTCTGACTTTCTTTTTATCCTTTACAACATACTGTTCCAGCTCCCCTAAAGCCTGTTCTGCTTTGTCTGCTGCCTTATCTGCTATTGATAAAAGACGTGCTATTCTGTCAGCATCTGCATCAGACGCTTTTTCTAGTGCTTTTCGCTTTGTCTCCTCTTTGTACTGTCTCCTTTTATCAGACCATTTACCTTTCGCTGACTGATCCATTATTGTCTGAATCGGAATTGAATATTTCTTTGCCAATGTTTCAAGGCTACAAGGTTTCTTTCTGAGATCCGTCACATACTCATGTTCTATCTCTACCCATGATACCAAATCCGAACGTTCGCTTTGTTCGTTCGCTTTTGAATCCGAACGTTCGTTATCCCAGTTATATGTATTTTTCCACCTGCGGATTGTTCCCTCTGGCTTTCCCAGCTGGTTAGCAATTTCCACCAGCTTCATTCCGCTCTTATATAATTCATATGCTTTATCCGCTAATGGATTTTTCTTTGCTGCCAACTTCTCACTTCCTTTCTGACAAAATAAAAAGAGCCGGACATACAAGACACTTACGTCTCATATATTCGGCTCAACGGCACTAACTTATGCAATTATTATAGCATATCTGATTTGCAATGAACATAAATAACATCAACCATCTACCTCTGATAGTTGGCATTTTCTTTAATGATCCACTACATGTTTTGGGCAAAAACCACCTGCATCATAATGTTCACGATCATCTCTGTCATATACAACTGTGCAATCTGGACATTGAAAATAATAATCCAAACATTCTCCGCATACTTTTCCTCCATTGTAATGCGGATAAATACCTTCATTCTCTCTACATCTAATACATTTCGACATAATAATTTCCTCCGTAAGTTGATATAAAAATTATACCTTTACACTTGTAAATATGCAAATCATTTTATGTCTTTTTCCCCACCAAATTACACATCCTCTGTCTCATTAATCTGAGTGCAGTGCTGTGTTTCCTGTAGAAGCTCCTCCGGCTGATTGGGAGAATGCCATAATGAGCTTCCAGCATGTCATAGCTAGTACTGGTCACGATGGATTCCGTCAGAGCTTTTGCGATGTACGGATCTATTTTCTCGCAAAGATCATACACTTCTTGTTCTTCCATATACATTCCCCCTCTCATTTTGCACAAAAAAATCAACCACCTCATTGATGGTTGATTGCATATTAAAAATACTTACGTTTTTTAAACCACTTAGGAATTTTTTCATTCCGTATTTCTTCTCCATTAATAGCTTTATCAAGTGGAGAAGTTTTTCCATTCTCCTTCATATATTTATCAAACTCTTGTAATATAACTGTATGTTCAATATTAAAATATATATTAATCAAATATATTACAATAATTGAACTAACTACAATCGCCAGTAAGTTCCCCCAATTAATCTCGACAAATACATCTATCACAGATAAAATAAGCCCTAATATTATTATACTTATCCCCTTAAGGGCGAAACGACGTTGAATAAAAACTTCTAGTTCTGGATGCGATACCCTTATAACAGAACCAGCAGTTGCTAAGTCCCGAAAATTAAGTTTAAGAATGCATAATATTGCCACTATCGTTCCAATTACATTTAATAAATTTGCATATACACCTAACAATTCATCAGCCATCTATTTTCTCCATGTGTTGTTTTTATAATATTCTACATCTTTATCAACCATTATTCAATTCTCAATGTACTATAGTTACGCAATTCAAATCAGATAATTACTTTTCCTTTTTTATCAGTTAAAGTTCAGTTTAAGTAGGTTCTTGATCCGCTAATAATAACTCATTTTCTTCAATCCTTACATCTTCTACAGGGTAAATATCTCCCCAATCATTTCTGATATATACTTCTGAATCAAGAGTCAAACAACCACTATTCAGATTTTCTTGTATACAATTTAATAGCTTTGATATTTTCATAAACACTCCTCTAAACTTCTAATTTAACTCACATATCTTGTTTTAACTCAATTCAACTCAATTTAACTCAACTGCTAATTAAGCAAATCTGAGCTGTCCGGTCTGCTCTGCTTCAATCTGTATATTCGGCATCCGTTCTGCAATGCACATTTCCGGCAGATTTGCCTTGACCAGTGCAGCCGGAATCGGCGGACACACTGCATTGCCGCATCTTCTGACCTGTTCGCTTCTCGGATATGTCTTTCCGGTGTAGTCATGATCAATTATATAGTCATCCGGGAATCCCTGGCAGCCATACAGCTCTCTTGGCTCTAACATCCGCAGTCCGATATCTACGATTTGGTAATCAACACCCTCGATTGTTACAAGTCCGAAGCGGTCCTGTGCCGTGACTGTATCAAGTGGTTTCTCAATATCTTGCCCTGTTCCCTGTCCATAGTATTTAATAAGAAATGCTCTGACCTCTCCAAAATGTCCATCACCTGCTGTTATCGTTGGCAATGGCTGTCTGATATCTTTTCCGTCACAATGATTGTTCATCTGGATCAGATTCGCAGTAACAACGCTGTTATGATCCCATGCTGTAACAGTCGGAAGCGGATTTTCTACTGTTTCCCCAGCACCTTTATATCCTCCGTCATAGTACTTATGCAGAAACGATGTGACGAGTCCGTATCTGTTTGAACTGTCAACTGTCATGATTGGATTTTTTATAGTCTGCCCTCTTACTCCATCTTTTGAAGTTTCTGAATGGTACTGAATCAATGTAGGGCTAATCAAACACTGCTGGTTTCCTGTAGTGATCGTATGTATCGGATCTTTGCAATTTCCACCCGGATGATTTGTCGTATTTGTTCCCATATATGGTGCAAGAGTCGGCTCTACTATCCCATATCCGTGCTTTCCGGTGATAGTCGGCATCGGCTCTCGGATGTCATTCGGTCTACGCTCACCGCCATGATTACACTGAATGATAAAAGGCTCTGGATTGTCTAAGACGAATTTTTTTAATCCTCTGGCTATCCTGTCCATTGTTTTCTGTGCCAGTGGGCGTACTGCCCGGATGCCGTACTTTTCTTTAATTTCTTCTGAAGTATCAAAGATACTCGGACACGGCAGAGAAAAATCTAGCTGCGTATATGCTCCAACATAAGATTTTTTCAATCCTGCCTTTACCTCTTCACTGTCTGCCGGTGCGTGTGTCGGCTCTGGCCAGACAATCGGTTTGCCATCGCACCTTGCAATCATAAAAAATCTTTTTCGCATAGTTGGCGCTCCGTAATCGGCTGCAATCAGCTCTTTAAATTTTACTTCATAGCCAAGATCGTTAAGCTGCTGTACAAACTTTTCAAAGGTCTTACCCTGCTTTGCCTTGATCGGATGATGCCGCCTGTTTAATGGCCCCCATGTCTTAAATTCTTCCACATTCTCTAACATGATCACCCTCGGTCTTACAAGCCCCGCCCATCTTAAGGCTACCCATGCAAGGCCTCTGATGTTTTTATCCTTTGGCTTTCCACCTTTTGCTTTACTGAAATGCTTACAGTCTGGCGAGAACCAGGCAAGTCCGACAGAATGCCCTTTACAAGCCTTTACAGGATCAACCGCCCACACATTTTCGCAATAATGCTTTGTATTTGGATGATTTGCCTTGTGCATCTTAATAGCTTCTGGATCATGATTGATTGCTATGTCTACACTGTATCCGGTTGCCAATTCTATCCCGGTGGATGCACCGCCACCACCGGCAAAGTTATCTACTATTAATTCTCCATTTATCATTTTTTTGCAGGAACCGGGTACCCTTTATGCGCGCTGGTTCGGCTCCTTTCTTGACTTCATTTCTTTTTTTGATATACTATTTATATCGAAACACTTATTGTGTCGATTGGAAGTGGCGCATCAATCCTGATGAGATTATGCCTAGTATTTAGTGCAATACTAAGCAGCGTAACTGTAATTTACTTTTCCTTCTGTAAAGAGGTGGTACCCATGAAAAAACTTGAGACTGTAACAGCAATTTTTAATTCATTTTCTTGCAACTGTTTATCTTTCATTGGGATTTACGCTGCTACTTCCGCTAACAAGTATAACTTGCTGATGAGTTGGTGAAATTCCACCGAATAGCGGAATGCACTGGTGCATGTTAAAGCATGCACCTTTTTTATATCATCTGATCTAACGGCAAGCTCATCTGCCCTTTGCAGTTGTCCCCGATCGTCGTAGGATCCCATCCCACGCCGATATAGTCCAAGACTTTCGCCCATCCATAATCATTCCCGTCCTTATCCTTGCACATGTGGAACATCAGATAATCCCACTCTTTTTGGTTACTCTCATATAGTAAATCGAATCGATGTGGTCGTTTCTCCATGTGAATCCCAAATCCACACATACTGCATCCGGTACGTTGTGCCTTAGTTGTGTAAAGCGTCCCATCTGGCTTTTTCTCAATCGCTCCGTAGATCTCCGGTATAATGCTGTCTGGCATTTCAAAACTTTCAGATAATTTTCCATCTCTCAAAAGTTTCTCATGATATTTTTCTTTCAGTCCGGCTTTACACTCTTCTCCAAAACAATCTTTGTTCACTGGTGATGTCATTATTTTTTTAACTTCTTCCAACTGTTCCACGACCTTATCCGGGTCATAGGCGGTCGGATAGTCACGCAAAGCGTAAATTACGTCTTGCATATCCTCCGCATCACTACACATAACCGACCTTTCAAATGTCTCCGCATCAATCAGTCTTCCCATCGTTCGCCCTCCTGTTCCAATCTGTAGTTGCTTTCGCACGCTCGTCTCTCCCTGTTCTGATTCCTCCTTCCTGATCCATGTACATCTCACATTCATAGCTTTTTGGAAGTTCTGTTCCGCATTTCATACATTTGATTTTGAACATTACCCCAACATCCGAATGTAATGGCTTATTTCTAATGGTTAAGAACATTGCTTTTCCACCGCAGAACGGACATGGCTTAAGGCTTTCATTCATTCTTCATCACTCCAATCAATTTTTCTTAAACAATTTGGACATCCATAAGGTTCTTCTACTTGATGCCCACAATCTGGACAATAACCAACATGTTCTTTATGTTTCTGATATCCAAAATAACTATTCGTTACATGCATTGGTTTCTTTGCTGTCTGTTTCTCCATAGCCGCACGGCATTCTTCCGGTGTACCGATTGCCTTGTACTCTTCCCATGCTTCTTTATCCTCATTTGTCAGAATGCAAAAGCCCTCATGCTTTTCCCCTTTGAACACTGTTTCAATAAAATGCTTCATTAACAAGGGGATGTCTACATTTGCATGATAATTTTCCTTCAAATCTTTTTCGATTTTCCGGTATTTCTGGATTTCTTTCAGTGCCTTGATTGCAATATCACAAGCCTTTTCTCCAATAGTGCTTTGATACGCTCCATCTGCTTTCACTGACACCTGCTTGCCAAAATCTTTTAAAACTTCAATTGCTTCATTCTCTGTCATTTCACACCTCCAACAGCTCCGGGTTGTCAATTATGTTGCCGATCACTTCAAAATTCTCTGAATCAAAATCATCCAGTTCCTCGTAGTAATCACAGCCCGGCTCATTCGTACACCATCCGTTTTCATGCCACACGACACACTTTCTCGTCTCATCTTCTGGAAACTCAACGTCGATATGCCCTGAAAGAATATCATTCTCAAAAATCCGTCTGCCGCTTTTATCATTAAGTCCTGTGCACTGGCAAATAGTTGATGGGTCTATCTCGTAAACAGCTTTTTTACTTGCGAAAACCGGTTTAAAAATAAGCGGTCTTCCTGCAAGTTCATAATAACTACCAGACATCCATTCTCCGTCATCAATGCACTTTCCGCGGAACAAATATCTATCTTCCATCCTTTTCCTCCATTTCTTTCAGCTTGGCTTCGGCTTCCGCTCTGGTAAGAAATACCGACTTTTCAAATTCCATTACATCAATTTGACCAGATAAAGTCTTATCATTTGATTCATAATCGCAAAACAGTATAGTTTCTCCATCTTCAAAACAATCCAAATGGAAGTCTTTAACTGTAAACTCGTCTATATCTTTTCCAAATCCTGCAAAATCAAGGAAAATTTCATCTCCCACCTTGCATGGCAACCTCAAAAGTAATCCCTGCTCATCTGCATCCTCATAATATTTCAATTTTTCTCGCAAATCAGCCATAGCCCATAAATTGCGATAGAATAATGCTAAAAGTCCTATTGTACTGTCTATTTCTACCGACAGCATGGAAGCCATATATTCGTCAACTTCTTCATCTGATAAGCCATTAAAATCTTCACCGCAAATATCTTTGACAAGATTTCTTATAAGCCACCTGCTATCAACGTCCAGATTATAATCTCTGTATCTGGCATTGCGCTCATCATCTGCATAGCAGCTGTTATGTGCCAGCTCGATCATCGACATGTCAGCCACGCTTTTATTTGTCGTTAATCTCTCCATGCTATTCCTCACTTTCTTCGCTAAGGTTCGTGAACTGGAACACTAACCGGTTTAATATATGTGTAAATCCAAGTATGTCAATTTTATCATCTCCGGTAATCCTTTTATATAAAATGAAAAATGCCTGAATGATTGCAAAAAAATCATCTGTAAGTTCCTCATTAGAAAGTTCCAGCTTTTCGATGACAGCACTTTCTCTTTCATCTTCATCTTTGTAGCAATCTTGTAATGCTGTTAAAAAATGTAAAATTTTAATATCGTGTTTTTTCATATTTTTCCTCACTTTCTGCCCGAAGCCACTTTAATAAGCACTCGTAGCAATTACAATTATCATTTTTGTCGCAATCAATTTCTGCTAACCCATTTTCATTCGGACACATCATATTGACTGCCAGCTCCTCATCCGTCATGCTTCTGATCCGGTCTGCATTGGTATGTGGCTTTTTTGCAGGTGTGTCTTTCTCATCTGCTTCATAGCGTTCCGGCAATCCATGTTTCTCGGCATTTTCATAGGTAGCAAGTTTTTCAATTGCTTTTATGGTGCTATCTATGATTCCATTTGCCATACAAGTTTTTGTGATATCGCCAAAATGCATTCTTAGCAGTTCAAGGTTCTGTATCATTTCTTCTATGCGATCCATGCTATCCCTCTCTTTCTACATTCAGCCTTGGCTCTGTCTAAAATCTGCTGAAAATACCACTCTAATTGTTCCTTGTCCCTCTCTTTTTCGATCAAAACAGCAGCATCGTTCCAAGTCGAATCCGTCAAATTGATTCCTCCGGTAATATAGATATCATCGATCCTGTAAAATTTAAAATGCGACTCTTCTACCGGATAGACATTTATACGATAAGTGCCCATGATATCTTCCATTTCTTCTAATCTTTTTTTTCTATCGATTGCCGTCTCTCCATAATATGAATTGTTATATTTTTTCATTGGAGGCATTCCTACAACCATATCTGTATTGGTATCCATTAAGGTGTTCATAAAATTCAATACCATAGATTCTCGCGTTTTAAGCTCTCCTAAACAATTTTTAAATTTTTTATCAGAAAATGATAAACCATATGTAGCGATCTCTACTCTTATATCTTCTGGCGGTTTTTCTCTGAGTTTGTCATATAACACGTCATTTAAAAAACTCATCAAGTCTACTGAATTTAAAAAAATCATATTTCTACCTCACTAAATCCATTGTTTTAACAGATATCCCTTTAAATTTCCCGGTGCGACAATACTCTGCGGTATCAAAAAACATAATGCATCCATCGTCTTTTCCGGTATCGTCACTTCCTGCAAGTGCTATGCTTACACCATTTCTTATCAGTGTATTTTTTAACAACATCAGTACCGCTTCTATCTCCTGCTTGGTTTCATCCGTCATTTCAACTTCACCTTTCTCTTTCTACCTTTCTTTTCAAACTTATCGCACATCCCAACCGGGCATCCACGTCTCATTTTCGTATCTACTATGTACCCACAAATAATGTCTGTATCGCTGTGTTTCCATGAGTATTTTCATTTCCGGCAATATTTTGTGCTTGTCTTGGTCATCTCTCCCATTGCAGCACCTCAAATCTCGTGGAACTTTCCGGCAAATCTTTCATCACAGTAATTACATTCGTGATACAGAACGCTCGCCACATCAACCATGTCTAAATATTTACCGGATAAGCTGTTAATGTAATACCGAATCCATTCGAATACCTCTCTTATCTGTCTACTCGAAAACTTAAACTGTGACTTTAAGCAGTTTCCAAGCAGCGAAAAGTAATTACAGATTGATGCTGCTAAGTACTGCCCTGCTTTCTGCATGGAGTTTGGTGCTACTTTTCTGTCTACCAATGCGAATCGCTCGCGGAATGGCACTTTGTTTGCTTCATCTGTCACGGAAATATCACACTTTGATTTCATGTAATACTCAAGTTCCGCTGTAGACAATTTCACATCTGCCACCGAATCAAGATAAGCATTGATCGTGTTCTCAACTCTTATGATCCGCTTATTTCCAAATCCGAACTTATCATGTAAGATCTGGAAAGATATAAGCTTTATATTTTTGAATGATTCTTTTACCAGATAATCTGTATTACTCTGTGCTCTGGCGTACTGCTGGATGCCAAATATCTCATTCATGCTATAGCCAAGCGGCTGCATCTTCTTCTTTTTCCTGCTTAATGCGTTGCTCATGCTCCATCCTTTCCCGGTACTTAAGCTGATATGGTTTCTCTTTCAGCCAGTTGTGTTCTGGCTGGTGTGCGATCATATTATCGTACCGCTGTTGTCTTTTTAAATCTTTCTTCGACCTCTTTTTTACCTCCAAGTCATCCACCTCCCGGTTCTGTGTTTAACAACTGTCGTTCCAAGTCGTCATAATCGTACTTGCGTTCTGTGAAGTTACTGAATCCGGTCTTGCGTTCTTTTTGGCTCTTTTCATTCTTCCGGTTCTCCCAGGTGCGGACACAGGCTTTCCAGTCCTTTATTGGCTTTCCTTTCCCCTGTGTCCATCCGTTTGCTGTGTAATAATCAACAAACGACTGTGCATTGATTCCGTTGTGACGTTCAACACAGTAATCAGCAACCTCGATCATGCTTGGAGGGACAAATTTCTTAGTACCTTTAGGTACTTCTTTATTTTGTTTTTGTTTATGTTTATTAATAGGTTCACTTTGTGGTTCAAACTGTGGTGCAATTTGCAGTTCACTTTGTGGTTCAAACTGTGGTGCAATTTTACTGTAATTTTGAACCACAAGACTATTTATTTTATATTGTGCCGCAAGATTCCCACCGCGCGATTTCCATTCGATGAACCCATCTGTAGCAAGCTTGTTTCTCGCTCTCTTTAACGCTGATGCATTTAATCCAGACCGAAGTCCAAGGACTGACGAGGCTACCGTAAACGTATCTGGCCACCCTGCCTTATTCGCTATGGACATTAGCGCATGCCATAAGGCGATTGCAGTGTTGGGCTGCGGGTTTAGTTCGAGCCTGTCGTAAAATGCTTTTATCTCAGCTAAATAGTTCAAGAAATCACCCCGTTTCCAAGTCCTTAAGTAAGTCTCTCAATTTCATTTTCGCCTGTTCCGGCGTAAGTTCTGTGATTGTGACCTCAATTCTCGGATTATCCTTATCTACAGAAACATCATGATAAAAATGAGGGATGCATCTGCGGTTATCTTCTTGCAGCACCTTTGTTTTTGTGAGACTGTCCTGAATGAACTTTGTTGCGCAGGAGAGAATGTTGTCCCCATCTCTCCTGTTGTCTTTTTCAAAACAGTGATAATAGATCAGTACCGGCTTTTCGATATGTACACCATGGAGCTGCTGTCTGATACACCACATGATGTGATTCTCATTATCATTTTTTACCTTTCCGCCCTTATATGGGTTGGTGCGATTGGCTGCGGTGTAATTGTTCAAGCCTTCCAAACGCCCCGGAACTGTAAATTTATACTCCATCGGCACCGTCCTCCATTCTGATCTGCGCATTGCAATCATTAATCTGCTCTGCTAAATATGCCGGAAGAGTGTAACAATCAACAAATTCGTGTGCATCGGCAAGATCCTTGCGTTTCAGTGCCTTGTAGCTTTTCATTTTTCCTTCATCATCGTAGATACCAAACTCACGTTTTAACTGATTATAGATGTCGCTGAACACTTTTTTGTGTACTTTGCTATCCCTGTAAGCTTCTGATTTCTTACCACCAAGCATTTCCACTGCCTTACGTCTGACGTGCGCGGAAAGTTCGTCTGATTCTGCACCGAACAACGGCATATCATTTTCAATATGGTCAATTCTGTGCTCTACCTTGGTCACACGCTTATCCACAATCAGTGCCGCTTTCAGCTCCGGTGACATTCCATCAAGAAGATTGCTGTGATCAAAATAAGAATCAACCAACCGATCATATACTTCCCATGCGGTATCTGTGTTTAAGGATTTTGCATGGAGAAAAGCACCTTTTTTTGTCCAGAGGTATAATTTATTAATTTTTAACGAAAGGTCAATTTGTCCGGTCGTTTTAAAATCTTTTAAATCCTCTCCCTCCAAACAAATAAAATGCTTCCCCTCAACATACCTGTCTTTGTTTCTATTGAAATTTTTTGTGATTGTATCTGTATTTGTTCCATACGCTTCTGCGATCTGCTGTGTTGTCAGTACTCTCACGTCTTTATATTCTGTAACTTTTAATTCTTCCAAGATTTACTCCTTTCTCCCGGCACCATGGAAAGCACCGGGAAACCATGGCTTTCAATAATTCGTGATATATTATGAAATCCTCATGATGTTTTCTTTTAACTGCCAAGCATTTCTCAGCAGTCAGGTGTTTCAACCTATAAATAACTTTGAAAATATCTCTTTCTAAAAAGCTCTCTGGCTTCGTCCTCTGTTTTTCCAGATGCCACACAATGTTTTTCCCATGCAAGCTGTCCTGCTATCTTACTAAGCTTTTCAGCAGTTGTATTATCATGTATACGCTGTGCAACAGGACTTTGCGTATGGCAATATCCGCATATAGGTACTTTTATTCCATCTTCTTCTGCAAGTTCCCTCATTCCCTTGCCAAATAAAAGGTGATGTTCCTCATTGGTCGGTCTTCCACAAATAATGCAGTTATTATTATATTTTGTAACAATTCCTACTGTTTTCTTCATTTAAACCTCTCCTAACAGTTCTGAATAATGAATAGGTTTCTTTAACACCTTTGTGTGCTTACAGTAATCGCACAACTCACACCGTATAGGCTCTACCATTCCAGATTTAAGTGCAAGGATCTTAGGTGTATTCCGTTCTACCTCAATAAGTTTTTCATGAAGATGTTCATCATCAATCCAGATCAGCTCAATATCTGTCTCTTTCTCTTTGGATGCTGCCGCAATAAAGAAAGGCAAACGCTTTCCGGTATTTCTATAAACAACTTCCTGATAAACCGCACCTTGGATGTCATAACCCCAGTACTGGATAAAATCCATGTAACCGAAATCTTTTGTGTATTCAGCCTTGTGAAGTTCTCTCATGACTTTCAAATCAACAATTGCTTTATCAGGAATATAACTATCCATTTTGATTTTCCAATTAGCACCGAACATTTCAGCTGTCATGATGACCTGTTTTTCTCCGGACATAAACTGCATGAATGTTTCATCTCGCTCGATCCGGTTGATGATTTCTTCCGCTTTTCTGTAATCTGCTTTTAACTCACCAGACTTTGTAAAAATAGATGGGTTCTGCGCACGGAACAGGTCAAGGCTGCCTTCAAAATGAGAATCTACATAAGACCCTACCATTAATGCAGTGGTCTTTTCGTGCTCCCACTCTCCGTTTAACAATGCCATGGCTTCTGCTTCACATGCCGGCTTTCCGATAGTTCCCATAAAATTTTTATACTGGCTGACAGATAAATACTCTTCATTTGCTTCACGGCTGTAATAATTCTCACTCGTCAATAACATTATCAAATACCTCCGATGCTTCTTTTGCGATCTGTGCCTGTTTAGAATCTGCGAATGGATCCGGCACATCTTTTTCAACAGGAAAATAATCCTCTGCCTTTGCCTGTCCATTTTTCAACGCTGTGTATACTCCCCATAAGTCTGTGCACTCATCAGCGCCAAAATCTCCCATGTTCCGTCCTGCATATTTTTCGATCTGCTCTTTTGTAACTCCAAAATCTTTTTTAAACAGCTTTTCAATCTTGTTGATCTTCTCCTGACTCGGAAGTTCTCCATAGCTTTTTTTCTGTGTTTCTTTACATTCATTAACAGCCATATCTACAACGTCTCCCGGAATAACTCCAAGGATGCAAGCTCTCATTCTTCTTGCGCCGAAGTTTGCAGTAGCCTCATAAATATCCCTGCTGTCAGTAAGCGCATACGATCCATTTCTTGTATCTCTTTTATGCTCAACACCGAAAATCTTTGTTACACGGGTATTCGTCTCTAAATCCCATGCATATGCCATCATTTCTGATTTTCCGTCTTTCTGCTCTAACTCGATAATTCCATAATCGATGTTTCCCCAGTTCTGAGCTAATGCCTCCGCCAGACGGACCGATGGTCCGCTGACGTTCTGCCCGCCTCTTGGATATGAATAAATTGCCTGTTCTGCTAATGTGGCTCTCTGGCAACTCCTTCTTATCTTTTCTATTGCTTCATATTCATCTCTGGGAAACTTCTTAGCCATAAAGATAGCACCCTGAACTTCCTGTGTCTGTCTGTTTACCATCATCTCTGTCTGTGATGTCTTAGGTGTAACTGCCGTCTGCTGCCCCACTGGTACCATATTATCCATGCCACACCTCCTATAACGTAACCACTGTCATTGCATCATCATCAGTCGTTCTGGTAGCAATGAACTGTAAACCTTTTTCTTTGCATTTCGCATAAAGTTTTTCTCTAAGGTCTGTCGCCAATTTCTCCACTCCATCAATAAGGATGATGTTAAGGCCATTCGGATTCTGCAAAGCAACATCAATGCATAAATCAAGCTTTTCTCCCTCTGACAGATTCGATACCGGAAGTCCGTTAATAAGAGGGATTCCATTTTCAACGGTAAGTCCATCAATCGGGATCGTGCAGTCGGTAAGGATTTCTCCCGGCAGTGTTCTTGCTTTCTCAATCTTATCTGTGAGACTCTGCGACTGTTCTTTCATTTCTGCAATCTCTTCCTGCAAGCCAATCATGCGTTTATATTCATTAATGTGACTCTGCATCTCCTCAATCGTCTTTGCCTTATTCTGCAAATCCGTCACATCATTTGGCTTTTTATCCGCATATTCTGCATACTCAGCAACCTCTGCATCAAAATGTGCTACGTTCGCCTTATAGGTCTGCTCGATCACTTCAAGCTTGTCCTGCTTCTTGGATGCAAGCTGTTCTTTCTCTTTTTCGTATTCCCTGATCTGCTCATTTAATGATGCAACTGATTTATCAATCTGGTTTGCACGGTTGCTGATTTCCCGGTCGAGTGCCGCAATCTCAATCTCTCTGTCAGCATCAAATTTTCTGATTTTATTCTCTCTGCTTTCCATTAACATTTTTGCTTTTTCAATTGTCTGGTTTTCTCTCTGCAACCGCTCAATCTGTCTGTAAATATCTCCGGCACTCATGCTCTCCCATTTCGTAACATCATATCCGACTGGAATGCTGGCAGTGATCTCCTCAACAAATGCTTTCTTATTTCTGATATCACGGTCAATATTGCGGCGGTTCTGGTAATAATCGCCGTTTTCTGCCTGAATATCATTCAGCACAGAGAGGATGTTCTGATCGTAAGACACCCATGCCGGGATTTCTCCAAACCATTCCTTGATTTTGTTCATATCCCACGGATACTCGATCATGTCTAAAATAATGGCGTTCTGCTGTTTTTTATCCATGTTCATGAACTCGATAGGATTGAGCTGCAATGGTGTAAATAATTCTTTCAAAAAAGCTTCTGGACTTCCAACCTCCAAGCCGTCTCTTTTTACTGACTTATAAGGTGATTTTCCTGTTCTGACCTTGCGGTCAATGGAAATCCCTGTGTCTGTCTCGACAATGATCTCCCCCTCTGATTCCCCTTTATGTACGATATACTCACGATCACTTTTATTTGTGAGTGCGTATTTAATGGCATCCAGAACAGAACTCTTTCCAGTTCCGTTTCTTCCAGACAGCTCCACTGATGTTCCGTCTGCTTCATATTCTCTGATTCCAAAAAGATTTTTGATTTTAATTTTTGTGATATTCATCTTATAAATTCCTCCAAATTCATCTGTTTAAATACGGTTGACCTTACCATTCGATCAACTTCCTCTTTGCGCCGCTGCTTCTCTGTCTCACCCGATATGCAGTCATCACATATACCGTTCTGACCTTCTCCGGCATCCATCGAGCAGTGGCATATCCTACATTCTCGTAAAAACATAATTTTCACGCTTTCCAATATTCAGTTTTCGTGTTACAATAAACGCAGAAATACTTTTGTATTTCCACGGTTAAATAGCACCTGTACTCGCCAAAGTTATCAGGGTGCTATTTTTTTGTCCTCAAATTCCCCAAGAAATTCAACATCAGCGTCAAGCTTGTCCTTCCGGCGGATCATGTAAAAGTATGCTTTCCGCTTTTCCTCTCTTTTGCTCTCAACATACATGATTGCCAATCCAGCCAACGCCAACAGAGCACCTATCGCAATCTCAATTGTTAATAAAATGTAATAAACGCCATCCGCATCGAGCATTCCACCAATAAACATGATTCCAAGCCCTACCGCTATAAATACTTTACTGATCTGCTTCATTTTCCACCTCCTCGTTGTCTGCTCTTGGTTCGATACCTAGAAACTTGTCCAGCTTTGCCCGGAAGATAAAATACTGATAATTCTTAACCTTTGAAGTCGGCTTTATCACACTTCCGAGATCCCACCGCCCGGCTTTCATCTGCCGTCTGAGATATTCCACGTTGCATCCAATCTCGGCGGCGGCTTCTTTTACTGTTAAGCGTTGACTCACTCTCCATTACTCCTTTCTAAAAATGGTACAAATCTTTTCGAGTTGCATGTTAATATGTGTATATCAAAAATAGAAAGGAGGAAATACACATGACACATACTGCTGAAAAGTCCTTAAAATTTCTTCAAGCCAAAGCTATAACTGGCATAAAAGACTTTAAAGACTTAGATTTAATGACTGAGCTTGGTCTTTCTTATGAAATTGCCTTTAATGTCATTGCTGAGCTTGAAAAATACGGTTATATAGAAGTTGATCGTCAATACGTCAATTCACATTTCACACTGATTTAACTTCTATAGATAGTCCTGAGTAATTTTACTTGGGGCTATTTTTCTGTCCTGCTTATTGGACTGTTGTTGTTTTTCACAATATATTGATATTTCAATTTTTTTTTCTCTATATGTTGTTTTTTTACATTGACTTACGAACATTTGTTTTCTATAATATAAAAGGAACGTTTGTTCATTCGTTTATATTTATAGAAGGGAGGGCTTTCAATGGATCCAAGAATTAATAAATATCTTATTGAAATGACAAAAGATATCACTATCGCAAAATTATCCAATTCCAACATTTCCATTTCTGCCGAAGGTGGTAAAAATGTTGCTGATTTCATGCAGGAAATCTACAACAAGTTAGTAGAATTAAATGGCGATTTTTAATTCAGACTGGCTCTTGCGGATATCAATTCTGCGAGAGCCTTAGTTTTTTCCGCTACCTCCGAAGGAATTTCACTACCCTGTTCGATCAAATCGGTTATGTTACCTGCAAGTTTCTCAATTAGTGTATCTACTGCTTCCACTCAATCATCTCCTTTCTTAAACAACTCATTCACTGGAACTCCCAGCGCTGATGCAATATCCGGCATGTATTCAGCCATTATTGCCTTTCTTTCAGTCAACATTGCGCTAAATGCATTAGGTGAAAATCCGGCTTTTTCAGCAACAGCACATTGCTTAAGCCCTTTTAAACGAATAAGTCGTCTAATGTTGTTAATAATTATCTGGTTATTACTCACTTGGTGTTTTTCTCTCCTTTCTTCAAGTTTCTTGGTGCTGATGTTATATTACTATTAGTTTCTTGGTTTGTCAATACTTTTTTCACAAGTTTTTTGGTGTTTTGTATTGACCATCCAAGATAAAAATAGTAATATTCAAATATAGAATAAAGGAGGTGCTTTATGGGACTTTCAAATAGATTAAAAGAGCGAAGAGAACAACTAGGATTAACGCAAAGTGAAGTTGCTACCTTATTAGGGATAACCCCTGGGGCGGTTGGAAATTATGAAAATGGTGTCAGCACCCCAAAAGCAGATGTTCTTTTTAAAGTTTTCGATGCATTAAAATGCGATGCTAATTACTTATTTCAAGATGAAATGAGTAAACGTTCACAAGAAGATAATGCTACTCCATTAGAAATGGAGCACCTTGTAAAAAAATACCGTGGTCTCGATACACACGGCAAAGAAATGGTAGACTTCACACTAGAAAAGGAATATGAACGCTCTGTTGCTGAGAAGAAGAAAAGCGACAATGTTGTTTCTATGACAGTCCAGGAATCTTCTGATTACCAAGTTAATGCTGCACATGCTATTGAAGATGCATCTGACGAAGATAAGGCATATGACGAAGATATTATGGATGATGAAAACTTCTAGTCCAAAAAATTGGACAGGTCTTATATTATTTTTAAATAGGGGTGATAATTTGACTACATACGATGACCTGCTGATTGAAGCAGATTGCAATAACTTAGTCACAAAAGAGAAACCGCTCCGGGCAAACAAGGGGCGCATAAAGGGCAATCGAATAGCCATAAGAAAAGATTTGACCCAGACGGAAAAGAAATGTGTTCTTGCTGAAGAACTCGGGCATCATTACACCGCATCCGGAGATATCATAGATCAGTCAAACGCAGAGAACAGAAAACAAGAACTTCGTGGAAGAATCTGGGCTTACAACAAGCAGATCGGATTATCCGGATTACTAAATGCCTATAAGCATCATTGCCAAAACGAACACGAAGTTGCTGATTTTCTTGGAGTTACCGATATGTTTTTAAAAGATGCTCTAGTATACTACAAAAATAAGTATGGTCAATATGCTCAGCTCGATAATTATATTATATTTTTCGAACCGGCAGTTGCTGTTATGGAATTGATCTAAACATTCATATATCCAGCAAATCACTTTATCTTGCTGGATATAGCGAAAAAATTTTGAATTTCAAAAAAATAATATAATAAAGGGAGATCGACATGGGATTATTCGATATTTTCAAAAAAAATTCTTGTTCACACCAGACAAAAAGTAAATATGAAAATCTTCCATTGATAAATCCGGAAGAAGACAAAAAAACTCCTAAAGGTTATGTTGAACGCAAATTTATTACTGAAGAAAAAATATATAATTTATGTCATAATATTTTTTATGATAGTAATATTCCAATTGTCAATCAATGTGAAAATGCGACTAAATATATAGGAACAATGGTATTACAAAATCCAAATGGGAAAAAAGTTCGCAGTGTAACAGAAATCATATATTTTTCAATTTCTCAAACAGAGCAGAGTTTATTTCTGGATCTTATATCGTCTTTAAATGATATAATTTTAAAATTAAATATTAATCGCAAATACTTGTTTCCATTAGAACAAATTGTATTTAGACCATTATCCAATAGCTCATATAATATACCATTATCTTATATTCAATATGATCAAGACAAACATGAATTTTATTATATTTTCAAAAATGAAAATGAGAAAAAAGCTCCTTACAAATATGGTATTCCAATTTATGAAAGCACTAATTTCGGATGCATAACTTATTCTGAAGACGGAGTCTTAAAAAAGGCAGAGTACACCCTAACTATTTCAAATAAGACTGCCACACTTCGCTTTAAAAATTATAAATCTGGATTCGACTTATATGATATAAGATATAATGGAGAAATTATATACAAAAGAAGCTCTAAATAAAATCGCCCCTGGTATTGGAATACCAAAGGCGAAACACATTGCTCCGAAGATGCAATGCCCTACACAAGCATATTGTATCATTCGGAGCAGCCAACTGCAAGCAGAACACCTGTTCTCTGCTGGCTGTTATTTTTATACCCAAAATCAGAAAGGATGGTACATATGGCACGAAGAAAGAAACACCAGAAGCTTCCGAACGGATTCGGATCTATAAAATATCTCGGCAAAGGACGCTATAAGCCGTATGGCGTATACCCACCAGTAACTGAATACACCTCAAAAGGACCTGTCACACCGAAAGCTCTCGCCTACGTTGAGACATGGGATGAAGGTTATGAAATTCTGGCAGCACGAAAGCTGGAGAACGAAGGAAAAATCAAAATACAGAATGGCGTTTATATTGACCGTACTCCAACCTTTAAAGAAGTATATGAGGATTTCTATAAAGAGAAGTACCGGAACGAACTGCGTGAAGGAAAGAAAAAAACCTCCTCCATGTATTCTACCCAGGCAGCTTTTAAAAACTCCTCTGCCATTCATGACATACAATTTGGTCAGATTAAATATAAAGATTTACAAGACATCCTTAATAATTGTGAGTTAAAGCATTCATCACAAGAATTAATAGTGTCTCTAATGCATCAGATGTACGAATATGCGATTAAATATGATATAGTGGATAAAGACTACTCTTCTGCACTTTTTATCCCTGTATTGGACGATGACGAAAGAGGAATGCCATTTACTGATGAAGAATTAAAAATACTTTGGAATAATAAAGATAATCCTACTGTACAAATGCTATTAATTATGTGCTACAGCGGATTCAGGATTGCCGCCTTTAATGATATGGAAGTAAATCTACCAAAGAAATATTTTAAAGGTGGAGTAAAAACACAGGCTGGAAAAGATCGAATTGTACCAATCCATTCAGCAATTTATAACATGGTGAAATCCAGATGCAATGGTAAGGATCTACTTGGCTGCACGACTGCTACTTTCCGTAATAATATGTATAATACTTTAACTGCTCTAAAAATACCAACTGCAGTAACAGGAGAAAAACATACTCCTCATGATTGCAGACATACATTTTCATATCTTTGTGAACGTTATAAAGTAAACGACAATGACAGAAAGCGATTGCTTGGTCATTCATTCGGTAATGATGTAACAAATGGCGTATATGGTCACAGAACGACCGAGGAACTTAGGACAGAAATCGAAAAAATAAAGACACCTTTTTAAAGATAAAGATTGTTGCTAATTTGTTACTAATTAGAACGCTTTTTTATATTTTGCAACAATCTGAAATAGTTTATTACAAGCACTGAAAACCCAGTATTTATAATGGTTACAGACATTTTCTAAGTAAAATTCATACTTTCAAAGACTTGATGTTTTTTAAACTATTCTTAAGAAAAAATCAATATTTTAGCGCAAAAAAATAATGCCAGACCAGTTATTTCCTGATTTGGCATTATTTTCCATTCTTCTCTACTTACTTCTTTCTGTTTCCTCGATATACTCTTCAATCAGCTGATCGAGTTTTGTACTTTTTTGATAGTAATTATCAAACTTATCCTGTCGTAAAAGTGCCTGATCCAGTTCAAATCGAACGGATTCGATTTCCTGCTGTAACTCACTCAACTTTCTCATATGAATCCTCCTGATTTCCTCAATGGAAAATGCAATTTTACAAATTCAAATTTCTGCTAATTGCCGGAGCAGAGAATAGTCCCTTTTTCTTTTCCCCTTTTTCTTTTCCTCTCTTTTATATTCTCCATATTACTATCCGCAGATTCAAAAATCAAATGAATTAGGTGATGAGTTTTCTCCAAAATTCGACATTTCCAAACGGATTTTTTCACAATTGCACGTATTTCCTACAAAAACAGCGCATCCATTTTTCGACTTTGGATGCGCTGTTCATAAAAAATTAATATTTGATTCGTATGTTTTCCTATCGTTTTTGTATGTTTTTCATTTTTCAGGAATGTTTTAACCGGAATTCTGCCCTTTTCTCGGCGAGTAAATGTATCATTGTCTCCATTGCCTTGTAGTTCACCTCCACAATGTGATGGATATCATCCTCCACATCATGCTTTCTCACAAGATAATCATCATGGGATTTCTGGATAAAATCGCAAAGATTTCTGGCACTGTTAAATTCCAGATGATCTGCTTTATGCGGTTTTGCAGCGTCCGTCCTGATATATCTCCGCAAATCCCGCTTTAACTTCTCCTCGTAAGAACAGTGATCCTTCAGACTTCCCGGATAGATCTTATTGTGAGGATAGGTAAAATAGTCTGCCAGATAGTGGCTGATCTGTCCAAGATCCATGTAATACTTGCGCCCTTTTTTCTTCTCCACCAGTTTCCTGCCCTCGGAAAGGCGCTCAATATGGCGTCTGATATCCGGGTAAGTTCCGTCCATCTCATGGCGCTTATAGACGAAAGATGGCTTAATGTCCGGCAGGACACTTCCGATGTAAAAAGATAATTTATGTTTTTTCAGATCATTGTCTTCCATATTATTTACAATGTAACGTGCCAGTGAAATATGTGATTTTTTTCTCATAAGTACCGCCTCCAAACAGGAATCTTTTTGTTTTTCCAACTCCCATACTACATCTCCGCGGCAAAAGAAACAAGGGTATCTTTGTAAACTTTTTGTGTAGTTTTTGTGTTTTAAAGCACTGGAATCCTGCTTTACAGATGTAAATTTTCTTATCCTGCTTTTTTATGGTCTGCACAAATGGAGCATGTGCAGACCAGTTTCATACCTGTATTAATTATTCATATTTACAGTTGCACTCGAAGCTTGCGCACTCTGTCTCTCCACAGGTGCAGGCTCCGGCACCGGAAATACCGATATGATCTGCGTGACATTTCTCATTTTCATTGAAACGGCAGTGTGTTGCCTCACACGCAACGTCGATTTCCTTAGAAACATCTTTTAATGCGTTACAGGCTGCACCGTTTGTTCCGCGGTCTTTGAAACTTCCGCAACAGGTGCTCTGTGCTTCGGTTGCTTCGCGTCCCTCCACCTGAATGTCGCCTTTGCAGCAACAGCCGTCTTCATTATTGTAGGTGCAGCTTTTCACTGAACAATCCAAATATGCCATACTTTTTTCTCCTTTTCCTTCAAATCTGTCAGACAATTGTGAAACTCCTCATAATCTTCTTTCAATTGTTCAAAATTAACAAAAACATTCAAGACACGCTTTCGCTATGTGTCACTCGCAACGGTTCCCCAATGTCTTTTGTCAATTTCTCACAATTCAATTTAGATTTTCATGAGTTTCGCAATTGTCTTAGATTAGTATGGCGATTTTTGAAAAAAATATGCAAAAGAGCATATGCCATAATTTTCTGACATATGCCCTTCTTTCAATTTTTATTCATTTTTATTTTAATGCGGCAGGATTGATCTTCTTTGTTGCGATCTCATCCTTTAACATTGCAAGGAACTCTTCTTTTGGAACGATTGTGGTAGCCTGCTCACCGTGAAGTCTGTAGCTTACCGTTCCGTCTTTTACTTCGTTCTTTCCAAGAATGATGAGGTAAGGAACTTTCTCTACCTGTGCAGCTCTTACACGGTAGCCAAGTTTCTCGGCACGCTCGTCGATCTCCACACGGATACCGTTCTCATCCAGATAGCTGAGAAGTTCATGTGAGTATGCATTCAACTCTTCATCCTCATTTTTAACCGGAATGATTCTTGCCTGAACCGGTGCTAACCAGAGTGGCAGATTTCCTTTTGTTTCCTCTAAGATATAAGCCATGAAACGGTCAAGGGAACCAAGGATTGCTCTGTGTAAAACAACCGGTGTTTTCTTTGTGCCATCTTTGTCAATGTATGTCAGATTGAATTTTTCTGGTAAGCAGAAGTCAAGCTGGCAGGTGGAAAGTGTGTATTCATTTCCGATTGCCGGTTTTACGTTTACGTCAAGTTTTGGTCCGTAGAATGCAGCCTCACCGATTTCCTCTGTGTAGTCGATTCCAAGGTCATCTAATACTTTTCGGAGTGCATTCTCTGCTGTGTTCCACATCTCATCGTCATCATGATATTTTACTTTATCAGCAGGATCTCTTAAGGAGAGCACGCAACGGTAATCTGTGATGTTGAAATCCTTGTAAGTATCAAAAATCAGATCTACAACCTGTGAGAACTCTGACTCAATCTGTTCCGGTGTCACGAAAAGATGTGCATCGTTCTGGCAGAAATGACGTCCTCTCTCGATACCTTTTAAAGTACCGCTGGCTTCGAAACGGAAGTCATGTGCGATCTCACCGATACGGATTGGAAGATCTTTGTAGGAATGCATTCTGTTTGCATAAATCATCATATGATGCGGGCAGTTCATTGGACGGAGAACAAAGGACTCTCCCTCCACTTCCATTGCAGGGAACATATTGTCTTTGTAATGATCCCAATGACCGGATGTTTTATACAGATTAACCGTACCAACACAAGGTGTCATAACATGAAGATATCCAAGTTTTCTCTCTTTTGCTTTGATATAATTTTCAAGTTCCTGCCATACTGTGTATCCTTTTGGAAGGAACATTGGAAGTCCACGTCCAACAAGGTCATCCGACATGAAAAGATTCATCTCTTTACCGATTTTTCTGTGGTCACGGTCTTTTGCTTCCTCAAGAAGTTTTAAGTGCTCCTCTAACTCTTCCGGTGTCGGGAAACATACACCGTAAATACGCTGCATTACGTGATTGTTTGCATCACCTTTCCAATATACACCAGAGTATTTTACAAGTTTGAAGTTCTTGCATAACTTTGTATTGTCTACGTGAGGTCCACGGCAGAGATCCGTGAAATCTCCCTGATCGTAAACAGAAATGTTTCCATCTTCCAGACCTTCAATTAAGTCCAGTTTGTATGGATCATCTTTGAACATTTCCATTGCTTCTGCTTTGGAAATCTCACGTCTGTAAATCTTCTTGCCTTCTTTGCAGACTTTCTTCATCTCTTTCTCGATTGCTGCGATTGCTTCGTCGTTGATGATATCATCGCCAAGGTCGATATCATAATAGAATCCTTCTTTTACAACCGGTCCTACCCAGAACTTTGCCTGTGGGTATAAGTGTTTTACTGCCTGTGCCATCACATGTGCGCAGGAATGGTTTAAAGTATTCAGTCTCTCGTCTGCTTTAAAATCTACCATTTTCTTCATTTCCTTTCGCTATATAAAAATAAGTTACTGTAGGAAGTATCTCCGATTCTCTGTACAACATAAAAAATCCCTGATACTGCATTCCTACAATATCAGGGACGATATACTGATCGTGGTTCCACCCATCTTCATCTCTCCGTCTTACCAGACATCAATCTTCTTACTGCCTGTCCATTCCAGAGAAATCTCATTCTTGATTGTAACGGTATCACCGGACCGGATTGGGGTCACTCAGAGTTGGTCTTCACATAATTCTTAGCCGGAACGCTCACACCAAACGCCTTCCTCTCTGGGACTTTTGCTTATGCTACTCTTCTCTTCATCGTTTTGACTAGGGTCATTCTATACCCTTTTCTTCTATCTGTAAAGTACTTTTTACAGTTCAGATACGGCGGACTATCTTCCGCAGCAGTATTTGTACTTCTTACCGCTTCCGCATGGGCATGGATCGTTACGTCCGACTTTTTTGCCTACATGAACAGTGCCGGATTTCTTCTGCTCTAAGAATAAAGTTTTTCTCTTCTCATCATCGAAAATCTCTTTCCACTGTGGTAATTCATATAACCAGTCTGCTTTTGCGTCAACCATGTTTTTGTATAATTTTTCTTTGTCAAAAACAAGGTTAACTTTTGTATCTTCTTCCATGGTGTCGATTGGATTAGCCTCAACCAAGCTGTCGTTGATTCCGTCTAAGAATCCTGTCATCTCCATAACACTGAGGTTGTACTTCTCTGCAAGCTCTTTTACAGTTCCTTCTACTTTCTCATCCGGATTTGTTAAAAGCTGTTCGTATACGCCCTTCTCTAAAAGGAAGTATCTCTGCCAGAATCTCTGTAATTCACCTCTATCTGCTTTCTCATTATAGGCAACTTTCTGCCACTGTTCCAATAATGCCATGTTACATTCCTCGATTTCTAATTATAGTATATTTGCACCATGCACAGGTGCATTTGTTATTATAGCAAATATTGATGGGTTTTTCAAAGGATTTTTTTAGGTGGGTTAAATGCAAATATTTTATTAACGGAATAATCAACTTCAACACTTAAAGTGTCACTTGTTTTAGCCTGTCATTCTTTACAAAATTTATTTTCTCTAAATTGTAAAAATGCTCCTGCCAACCAAGAAATCTTATCTGGAAATATTGCTCAATGCCTTTACATCATATTTTTTAAAATGGTAGCTGCTATATTTTTTCCTTCTCTCCAATCACTACCCGTTTTTGCAATAGTTGTTTTATATCTATCGTCGCCATAATATGTTAAACGATAATGCTTTCCATCATCAGTTATTTCAAAGCCAATATCTTTAAGTTCTTGCCTCATTATTCCAGATAAAGTCTTATAATCCTTGAACATATTTTTTATGGTTTTCTCTCTTTCATCACGAATCCTTTTATATGCATTTTTCTCTAGAATATCATGAAGTACATCATATCTTCTCGTTTTTGGAGTTGCTGCTTTTAATGCCTCTTCTAGAGCATCTAAAATCATTTCTTTGATTTCTTCAGCATAAAACTCTTCTTCATCTCCCAAGAAAATCACAGGTACTCTATCGACAGCATTAATTTTCGAACGAAGTCCATAATTTTCACTTGTCAAAGCATCATTTGCACGAGATAATTGTTCTACCTGCTCCTGAAGTTTTAACATATCCCCTTCAAAACTATCAAGAATTTTATCAGCTTCAGCTTTTGCATCTTTTATTGCTTTCTGCTGCATCTTTTCCTGCGTCTTGTCCAAATTTCCTTTAAGTTGCAATAATTCATAAAATGCTTTTCGTCTCTCTTCTTCAACCTGCGCTCTTTCTTCTTTTTGGCAAAAAAGTCTATCTCTTAATAATGCATTATTAACTCCCTGCCATGTATATAATGTTTCAATCATTTGTGAATTACTATATTGAATAACAACTTGAACAACTTTTTCCAACAAATGATTATCAATGCCTGTTGTACGCCTATATAAATAGCGTCTACGTCCCATTGCCTGTCTTGGGAAATATATACCTATAGCACCATAGTACTCATTCTTTTCATTACACAATATCTTCAGCTTGTTATTAGTACAATTGCTATCTTGAACAAGAACATGAGCCGTTCCCTTTAATTTACTAGCTAAAAGACCAACATTAACTGGATTATCATCATAATATGTCTTTGAGATATACACAATTGGTAATCTATACGTTGTTTCTCCGTTAATAATATCTGCAAGCATTTGAATATTATCATTATTTATAGATACTGGCTTCTTCAACACTTCTAGCAATCCATCTTTCTTTACATACCCTCGCTCAATTAACAACGTAATAAAATGTGGTGTCGAAAATTTAGGATCAATCGTTAAAGCCTCTTCAAGATAACTACGATCTAATCGAATTGACATTTTCATATCTTGAAAATTCATAACATAATCTGTATCCCAGACTGCTCCATCCTCTTCAATTTTCTCAAATCTAACAGCAATAATATTTTTATTTCGATATTCCTCAATATCTATCCACAATTTTTCATTGCCATACCTGATATTATGTTCACCATTCCACTTGATACCTTTAATAACATTACTCTCATGAGGACTTCCTTGATTCCATTCCAAAACCAATTTTATAAAAGAATCTTTCGTTAAAGACTTTTCAATATCAAGAATTGTTGAAAATAATAACATATTTTTTCTCCTTCTCATTTGTCTATTTTGGTATATGTTTATTCAATATCCCCAATGTTTCCATCATCTGCCTGAAAATCTTATTCACCATATCATTCTGCTTATTTATGATATCAATTTTTTCAGCAAGCTACACTTGTGTTTTTCCCTTTTCAATACATGTCACTTTTAAATCAAAAGCACCGTCTTCTCAACGAAAAAACTGTCCAAACTCATTTTCCTAATTTCTATAATCTGTCTAAACTGACTAGTGATCTATGAACATCAATATTTCTTTTTCACTATTATTTCATAACATTCTCTTCCATTAATTCATGCGATATAATTTTTATATATTTTACCACCCCACATAAACCAGCACAATGAACTTACGTGAAATCGAAAGTTATTTTTTTGCAGAAAAGAACTCTAAAAGAACGATTCTGATTGCTCATTCTATTAGAGTGCTTCTACTTTATAATTTCTGTTATAGTCTGAGTTCATTTCCAAAGCCGCCGAATTCAAATACTTTGTTTTCTTTCAGACATTTTTCATATTCTCGCTCTTACACTGCTTCCCACGCATACGTTCCGTCACAGAGCCAGCTCCTGGCGAGCTGACCCTGTGATGGATGATTCTGTCTGTGGTTATTTGGCTTTGGCTTGGAGTTCGGCGATGGCGGTGTTGTATTCGGACTCGGTATAATCTTCCAAAATGACTTCCTTCGTTGCATGAAAGCGGATAATCATGTTTTTGATAGCGGTGATGTTGGCTTGCCGTTGACCGATTTCTTTGCCGGCTTCCTCGCCCTGCTTATACGCCTCATCTGAATATTTTCTCATTATTTCACACACTGCGTTTACGCCTCCCTCTTCATGTTTCAGATAGTGCACACGGTTGGTTAATTTTGGAAATTTGGCATTGTCTATCTCTTTCTGCTGAAAACAGCCCATGTATTCCGAGATGCTTGTTTCGTCTTTTACAGTGGTATTGACGAATACACGCTCTAATCCGTCGTCTACTTTTTCCTGTGTTTCCCGGATCACGCTGTCCACGTGATAGATCACCCTGCCACGTTTAAAGATATCGAACTCGGAAATATGCACAACGATCAGATCGATCGTCTCCTCAAATTTATCATCCGTCTGCGAGTCCCGCACCGTGATGACCGATGCATTGAACCGCACTCTTTTTAAATGGTGATCCTTGTTAGATCGCTGCACTTCCACGTTACACTTTTTTCCATTTCCAAGGATACAGAGTGCATCCAGACGGACAGATCGCCCATACAGGTTTCTCTCACTGCTCTGTACGATAACGTCTTTTACGATGAGTTTCTCATCTTCTAAAATGATACGCAGCATCTCTTGACATACGCCAATATCATCTGCCAGTACTTCAAAAAACGTATCATCAATAGGTCTGAAATTTTTAACCTGTTCTATCTTTTCCTCTAATGTCTTTTGTTTTTTCCTGGTCATTTGACCTCCTGCTTTTATGGTATACAAACAGGTTTTCCGAATGATCTATGTTTATTATATAGAACCCCTCAAGATTCTTCAAGACTGTTTGTATGGATTTTTTAGTTACTGTTCTAAATTTGTGTCTGTCATTTTCTCCTGCTGAGTGGTCCACCGATGTGGTGATGGATTTTTTGTTATGTTAGCTTATTTTGTAACTTTGATTTGATAAAAAAGATAGGTTTATTGTAAGGGGCTGGGTGGGGAAAGTCAAGGAAACTTTTAACTTTTCCTGCTCTTTTGCATTTTGACTGAATGATTGAAATGGAAGAGCCAGCTCCTCACGGCTGCTGGTTGCATGCAGACGGCGCTGCCATTGCAGCTCGAAGCAGTTGTTCCACTTTTTCCTGCTCAATTTTCTTTTCCTGATATTTTCTGATACTTACTCTGTGAAAGATACTGTTCATTCTATTTTCCTCCAATCATATTTCTGCACTCATTTAAAAGCTCTCATCGCCACGCTTCATCTCCAGCGCTGTCCCATCCTTCCAGTCACAGCAATTGCGTAAGTACTCCGCCTCCGTGTTCAAAAAGTTTTCCGCATTTGGCGGCAGCACAATCGGCTCAATCGTATTGTTTTCGTAATTGCAGACATAAATGGTTTTGACACAATTTAAAAATACCCTGTCAAATCGCATTTTTTTCTTTTCCTGTGTATATCTCATATATTCAAACAGTGCACCTGCATCAATATCATTCTCGTCGGTCGGATGTAGAAAAAGATACAAACCATTGTAGTGCTTATGGATATAATTTGCATTTAGTTTTTCCAGTTTGCGGTCAAAACGATATTTCGCCTTGGAAAGATAATCCTGCTGCACAGTATTATCTGGCAGAATCGCCCAAAACCTTCCATTGTAAAAATTCAACCGCTCTCCATATTTATCAAACGCCAAAGAAGGTAGTTCCTCTTTCCGGCAGCCAAGATATTTTTCGATAAAACTCTCCTCCTGCCCGTCATCCGGCAAAAGTGCCTGACTGACTTCCAGCCCGAAATCCATGTTTGGATTAATCCAGTCCGGTGATTCACTTTTCACAAAATACGGCTCATATTCCTTCCACAGATATTTCAATGATACTGCCGCATAAATTTCATTCAAAAGCTTTTCATATGCCACCCGATTTACCTGCCTTTTCTTCTACAATTTTATTGACGAAACTGTTTTTTTCCTATACGATGATTGTACCATAGTTTATTACAATTTTCCCGAAAGGATTCAAAATATGAAAAAAATAAAACAAATTTTAGCAATCATCGGCGTGATCATTCTGGCTGGACTTTATATTTCTACTATCGTCTGTGCAGTTTCTGCCAGCGAAAATTTTATGAACATGCTCATGACATCTATTTATGCTTCTGTGATCATCCCTGTTTTGATCTGGGCATACAGTTTTATTTATAAGCTGATCAAAAAGAATTCCGAAGAGAAAGATACTGCAGAGCATTAAAAAATCAGCACCTGAACAAATTTTCTGTCAGGTGCTGATTCTGCTTTTATCTTATTTATTCTTCTGTGTTCTCAACAGTCTCCGTGCTTTCTGTATCCTCTGTGACTGTCAGCTCCTCAATCGTTTTTGAAAAAGCATCCGCAAGAGACGTTTCTGTCAGATAAATGCTTCCTCCATCAGCTGAAATAATATAGTATGCATTCAAAGTATCATTTTTATTTCCTACAAAAAGAGAAACAGACCCTTCACTTGTTGTGTAGGATATCAGATCTTCCGGCTGGTCAAATCCAAACTCTTTCAGATCTGTATAATCACTGATCTCTTCTATTGCTGTCAGCGATGACAGTGTTGAAAGCATGCTGTCGATCGCTTCTTCATCCATATCCAGTGATGTGTCTCCGTCATAGGTCCATGTATCCCCATCCTTTGTAAAAGTATACGTCACATGGTCAACCTCATAAGAAAATGCTGTGATCGTGTCAACGTCCACTTTGGAAATATAAATGGTAGAAGCCTCTTCTTCCGCTGTTTTCTCTTCCTCTTTATTTTTGTTATACCATTTCATTCCGAAGGTGGCAGCGATAAGCACTGCCAGCACGATCAGAATTACAATAAACTGGATTTTCTGTTTTTTCATATTCTATCTGTCTCCAATCTTGATTTTCTATCATCTATTGTTTTATTTTTTTCTTCTTGATGCCCATATCACAATTCCAAGAATCATCATAATGACCGGAAGCACGATCATCAGACCAAGCCCATACAGAATCCCTGCCGCTGCATCCACCGTGATGGCGCTGAGCGTGTAATCTTTTGTCGGGATCACACTTGTTGCAAGATCAGAATCGCCAACCATCTGGGCAATGATATCTGTAAACATTGCGCTGTTATTTCCGGAAACGATCTGGTCTGCACTGTCTGCAAACATTTCCACAGATCCGGCGACCACTACTTTTGCGACTGTATCTTCATCGATTGTTTTTTCCATGGCAACTGCAACCGCAAATGGTCCTGCAACATCTCCCTCTTCCAGCTCTGATGTTGTTGCATTTGCTGCATCTGTCTTGGATACTGCTTTATCTGTCGTCTCCAATAATGCTGTATAAGTTGTATCATCTGTATCTTCCCCATAGGTGATTGCCTCGCTGTATGGAGCAAAGATATATGAACCGCTGACGGAACTTGTATATGCACTTGAATTTACGTCAGGAAGCAGGTAATACGGTGTATTGCTGTAATAATAGGATTTATCATTTTCCATGACAATGCCGGAAACACGCTCCATTCCGCAGGCTGACAGGATCGACTCGAAGTTTTCCAGACCCTGTGCCTGGAAATTGCAGGTGATCAGCACTTTTCCACCCTGATTGATATAATCGATCACTTTGCTGGCATCATCCTCCGAAAAATCAGTGGTCGGTCCATTAATGATCAACGCTGCTGCATCTTCCGGAACCGCATCCTCTTTTAATAATGCAAGGTCAGATAAAGTGATATTTGCTTTTTCAATTGCCTCTGTAAATCCACCTGATAAAGCTGTTTCCCCATGTCCGGATACCTGATAGATCACCGGAAGCTCTGTGGAATCCATGGTCACATACTGAATCGCACTTGTAAGCTGTCCCTCTGCATCATATCCATCAATGCTTCTGGAATAACTGCTGTAATCATAACTATAGGTATACACATCATTGTAATCAATAACTCTGGAACGCTCGCTGCTCACAACGATCATGCTGTTTGAAGTTACAGAACTGTCTGTATACTGCGCAGCAAAAGTCGGGTTTGCAGCCGGATTGATATAGGAAACTTTGATGTGATTCGACAGGGATTCATATCTCTGTAATGTCTCATCCAGCTTTGTATCTTTTGATGCATCGGACACCAGCACATAAATTGTCACATCCTCGTCGAGACTTTTCAGATAATCCTTCGTATCGTCTGTGATGGAATAAATTTTCGTTGAAGTGACATCAATGGATGTCCATGTTGCCGGAAGTTCTGCCACGAACAGGTTCACAACAACGGTCACTGCCACCATTGCAATGATCATTCCCATTGAAAATACACCTGTCGATATTTTTTTGGAGCTGATGCTCCAGCGGCGTTTCTGAACGGACTGCCCTGTCAGGAACAAAAGTAATGCAATGATCGTTACGTAATAGACAATTCCCGCCACATCCAGTGTTCCATTCATAAAGTTATCAAGCGGCGTATAAAAATCGTAGCAGCCTAAAATTTTTGTCAGAAGATTTCCGCTCTCTGAGATCAGATTACAAATGCTTCCCATCATATAGCCGGCAAATAATGCAACAAATGTCAAAACTGCGGAAATCACCTGGCTTTCGGTCAATGAGGAAATAAACATACCAACGGCAATGCAGGCGCAGCCATACAGCCAGAATCCAAGCACTGCTGCATAGGATTCCCCTAATGGGATCGTTCCGTAGGACATTAACAGCAATGGTGTGATCGCAATGATCACCATATCTATGGTAAATACAAAAGCCATTGCAAGATATTTTCCCAATACTACTTTTCCCACAGATACCGGTGCAGTCAGGATCAACTGGTCTGTTCTGCTGTGGCGTTCCTCCGCAAAACTGCGCATAGTCAGCACAGGTACCGTGATCAGCATGATAAATGCGATCGCCGACAGTGAGTAAGAAATATAAGGATAGCCTGCGCGCAGATTGTAAACATAAAAATATAGTCCATAGAGTACAAGAACTGCTGCAATAAACAACCATCCTGTCACCGTCTGAAAGTAAGCTTTTACTTCTCTTTTTAATATCGCAAACATTATTCCCCGTCCTCCTTACTCTCTTTTCCAAAATGAGACTTTACAAAATGGAGTTTTTTCTCCGGCAGAACTTCCTTCTGTGTCCCCTCTTTTTCCGTAAGTTCGAGGAACACATCCTCAAGAGATTTTGAAACGGGATTCATCTGCAGAATGACAAATCCATGGTTGACACAGGAAGCAAACACCTGTTCCCTGATATCCATTCCCGGTTTTGCGATCAGATTCAGATGTACACACGCTTCGTCCTTCTGCTCTAATGGAATGCATTTTTCAACTTCTGCGATCCCGGTGAATGTCTCCTGCACTGCCGCATTGTCTCCTTTGATCAGAAGTTCGATCTCCTGCGCCCCGGACATCTGTTTCATCAGATTCTCCGTGGAATCGCCTGCCACTAATTTTCCTTTGGAAATAATGAAAATGTGATCACACACTGCAGATATTTCAGACAAAATGTGCGAACTTAAAATAACCGTATGATTTTTGCCAAGTTCTTTGATGAGGTCACGGATCTCTATGATCTGTTTTGGATCAAGTCCGACCGTCGGTTCGTCCAGAATGATGATCTCCGGATACCCTAACACTGCCTGTGCAAATCCGACTCTCTGCCTGTAGCCTTTTGACAGGTTACGGATCAGTCTTGACTGCTGTGCAGTGATTCCGGTCGTCTCCATCGCCTCCTCCACATATTTATTTCTCCGACCCTTTTCGAGTTTCTTTAACTCTGCCACAAAGTTCAGATACTCCCTGACTGTCATATCCACATAAAGAGGCGGGATCTCCGGCAGATATCCCACACATTTTTTTGCTTCTTCCGGCTGTGCAAAAATATCAAATCCGTTGATCTTCACCTCTCCGCTGGTTGCACCTAAATACCCTGTAATAATGTTCATCGTGGTGGATTTTCCGGCGCCGTTTGGTCCTAAAAATCCATAAATTTTTCCTGGTTCCACAGTCAATGTCAGATCATTCACTGCAATATGGTCGCCATATTTTTTTACCAGATGGCTGATCTCGATCACAATCTTTTCCTCCTTACTTCCGGCTCGCATGAAAATCGCGAAATCCGTCTGTTTTCACGAATTTCGCAACTGTCGGTTTTCGATAGTATTATCTTATCGAAAAAATGTGTTTTCTTTTGGAAAAAAATGTGATAACTTTGTGAAACGACGATTTTTTCTCTTCTTAAATACCTGTTATTTAGACATATATATTGTATTTCTTCAGATCCTCTTTCACCTGCCCGATCGTCTCAAAGCAGATTCCGTGGATTCCGGCTTTTTCGGCTCCCTCGATATTTTCCATCCGGTCATCGATAAATACACATTCTTCCGGTTTCAGTTTGTACTGATTTAACAATGTTTCATATATTTCAAGATCCGGTTTGATCTGCTTCACTGTATAGGAAAAAATCGCTCCGTCTGTCAACGGCAAGAAATCCAGTGCATTGTCTTTTGTTCTCCGGTAAGTCCAATCCCCATAATTAGAAAGAATATACACATGCAAGCCCTCTTTTTTCATATTGGAAATCCATTCTTTCGTATAGGAAAACTGTTTGATCGCCAGCTCCAGATGATTCCAGAACAGGTCGATCTCTTTTTTATATTCCGGTGCCTTCTCATAAAATGCCTGTAGGATCTGTTCATCTGACCAGACGCCACGGTCTGTCTCAGACCAGACCGGAGTATTGACCGTAGCATCCGCAACTGCTTTCACTATCTTATCATCAAATCCAAGTTGTTTCATTGCGTCTTCCGGCTCCCACGCCACAAGAACTTTCCCGACATCTAAAATAATATTTTTTATCATAAATGCTCCTTCTTCCTTGTTTTGTCACAAAAGGCAGGGTGCCACTGCACGCCTGCCTCAGTCTCTTTATTTATTGCGGTAAATGATATCTTCTCTTCCCGGTCCGTTAGAAACCATTGTGATCGGGTATCCGATCTGTCCTTCAATGAACTCAATGTAATTTCTGCAGTTTTCCGGAAGATCCTCGTATTTCTTAATTCCACGGATATCACATTTCCATCCCGGAAGTTTTTTGAATACTGGTTTTGCTTTCTCTAATTTTGCAGTTACAGGGAAGTCTGTGGTTACTTCTCCGTCGATATCGTATCCAACACATACCGGGATCTCATCTAAGTATCCTAATACGTCAAGTACGGTAAGCGCTACATCCGTTGTTCCCTGCAGACGGCATCCATACTTACTTGCAACACAGTCATACCATCCCATTCTTCTTGGGCGTCCGGTTGTTGCTCCAAATTCACCGCCGTCTCCGCCGCGTCTTCTCAGCTCGTCAGCTTCATCTCCGAAGATCTCGCTTACAAATGCACCTGCTCCTACTGCGGAAGAGTATGCTTTACTTACTGTTACGATCTTCTTGATCTCATATGGTGGGATACCTGCTCCGATCGCACCGTATGCTGCCAAGGTGGAAGAAGAGGTTACCATTGGATAAATTCCGTGATCCGGATCTTTTAAGGTACCAAGCTGGCCTTCTAATAAGATCTTCTTGCCTTCCTTGATTGCTTTGTCTAAGAATAAAGAAACATCTCCGACATATGGAGCGACCATGTCTCTGTACTCATGCAAAGTAGCTAATAACTCTTCTTCTTTTAATAATGGTTTGTGATACATATGCTCAAGCATAATGTTCTTTGTCTCGCAGGTACGTTTTACTTTTGCCTGCAATAATTCCTCGTCAAATAATTCACTTACCTGAAAACCGATCTTTGCATATTTGTCTGAATAAAATGGTGCGATACCGGACTTGGTAGAACCGAAAGAATTCTTTCCAAGACGCTCCTCCTCATACTGATCGAAAAGAACGTGGTATGGCATAACGATCTGTGCTCTATCTGAAATCATGATTTTTGGTGCAGGCACATTGTGGTCTGTGATCGATTTGATCTCACTTATTACCTTCGGGATATCCAGTGCAACACCATTTCCGATAATGTTGGTGATATGGCTGTGGAATACACCGGATGGCAATGTATGTAATGCAAATTTACCATAGTTGTTTACGATGGTGTGACCTGCATTTGCTCCACCCTGAAAACGGATAACGATGTCCGCTTCATCTGCAAGCATATCTGTGATTTTTCCTTTTCCCTCGTCGCCCCAGTTAGCGCCTACTACTGCTGTAACCATTTGATTTTCCTCCTGCATAAAAAAAGTGATGGTCTGTAAAAACCATCACGCTTTCCTGTTTTTACTTTATGATTATACACGAATATATGTCATAAGTAAAATTAATATTCATTATATTTGATATAATTGTTTATTATATTATAATATTCCATATGCTATCAGACACGATTGGTTTCAGAAACATGGAAATCAAAAGCGTAACTGCCAGAATCAGGACAGGTTCATATCGTACCAAAATTCCTTTCGAATCCACTGATTTTAAAGAGAACGGAAAAGAAAATCTTCTGCTTATTTCATATCCCAGCACGGTTCCTGCCGTATTGGTGATCAGATCATCAATATCCGTAAGCCTGAATGTAAATATCTGTAATAGTTCAATCCCCAGTGATACCGCGAGTCCCATGAAAAACATGGTTTTGAAAGACCGGTAATTCTTCCAGACCGCAGGTACAAAAAATCCCATCGGTATAAATAAAATGATATTCAAAATCGTATTTTTCATATATGCAAACGGACTATTTACAATGTCTGCAAACGGTATCAGATTCAGACCAAAATCCATCTGAAATATCCCAACCGCAGGAACACCCACAACTGAAAACATTGCGATCGCATAAAATGCAAATATCAGTTTTACACAAAATGGTTTAAATTCCCATTTCCTGTAGATTGTACACTGCAAAATAGCCAAAGCAGGAATCACAAAAATAGCAGCTGAGACACAATCTATCCCGATCGATAATAAACGCATCATTGACGTTTCCCCCTAAATATCCTGATCCTGCATATAAATTTATCATATTACTGCCCGTAATCCCATTGATATTCTATTAAGATTGATGAAGAATTGATGAACTTTTTCTGACATTTTTTCACTACGGAACAGGCAGAAAATCATATAATTTTTCTGCCGCTGCCGACATCGGCGCACGCTCGTTTGAGACAATGCAAAACTCGCGTTCCGGTATCGCCCTATCAAATTTCAATACGAATAATTCCCCGCTTTCGATATATTTTTCTGCGAAATCCGACACGACACTGGCAACACCGAGGTTGCGCACTGCAAACTGGATGAGCATATCGCTCGTCGCAAGTTCAAATTCCGGCCGGACAAATGTGCCGCGCTCTGCCAGATAATCCTCCACATATTTTCTTGTGGAAGTGCTGCCCTCTAAGCACATGACCGGAAGATTTTCAAGCTCTTTATAGCTTAATTTTCCACCTTTTAAATACTCAAACTTTTTTCCCGCCACAAAGACATCCTGAATTTTGCGGACAGGTGTCATTTTAAAATCATATTTATTGTTCACCGGGGTACTGATGATCCCAAAATCAATTTTTCCGTCCTGTAAATGTTTCAACGTCTCCGGTGTCGGGGCATTCGTCACGGTCACCTTGATCTGTGGAAATGCATCATGGAACGCTTCTAAATAAGGAAGCAGATAAAACTGCAATGTCATGTCACTAGCCCCCACACAGATTTCTCCGGCATCTAAGTTTAACATCTCTGAGAGTTTTTTCTCCCCGGTAAGGATTGTCTCATATCCTTTTCTCACATATTCTGCAAGCAGTCCGCCTTCTTTTGTCAAGCGCACGCCTTTGGATGTCCGCACAAAGAGAGCACAGGAAAGATCACTTTCTAAATGCTTGACTGCCTGGCTGACTGCCGGCTGTGAGATGGAAAGTGCCTCTGCTGCGAGGGAGATACTGTTGTATTTGGATACATAATAAAAAATTTTGTAGTATTCGAGGTTTGTCTGCATTATTTTACTCCGTGATTTTACTGTGACTTGCAAATAATTGCTTTCTTATTATAACAGTTTCCCACGAAAAAATCTTTTCTTTTGCGAAAACAAAAAATTTATATTTTTTCGCAAAAATAAACATTGTCTTTTTGCGGTCCATGCCTTATACTAAGTTGCTGAAACGTAAAGAATATGCGTGTTGAGGCTAAAAAACACGGACAGATTTTTAACTATTTTATAAATCAAGGAGTACAGATTATGACAAAAGACATGACAATGGGAAGCCCGCTCAGAATGATCTTACTTTTTTCCGTTCCGGTTTTACTGGGAAATATTTTTCAGCAGTTTTATAACATGGTGGATACGATCATTGTCGGGCAGTATCTTGGTGAGGATGCTCTGGCTGCGGTAGGCTCTACCGGATGTCTGATGTTCCTTGTATTAGGATTTGCAAATGGTATTGCGCAGGGATTTGGCGTTATGGTCTCCCACGCCTTCGGTGCAAAAGATTTCAAGCTGTTAAAGCATTATGTCGCACTCTCCCTGATACTGACTGCCATTGTATCGTTACTTCTGACTATCCCTACGGTGGCAGCTTCCAGACAGTTTCTTATTTTAATGAAAACACCGGACAATATCTTAGGACTCGCAGACTCTTATATTAAAGTCATTTTCGCAGGTATCCTGCTCACGATGTCCTACAACGTTGCCGCCGGTATTTTAAGAGGGATCGGCGACAGCAAAACACCGCTGTATTTCCTGATTCTCTCTTCCTTTTTAAATATTGTGCTCGACCTGTTTTTGATCGTCGTCGTAAAACTTGGAACCGCAGGCGCTGCCTATGCAACGATCATTGCGCAGGGTGTCTCCGCACTGCTTTGCTTTATTTATATGTTCCGCAAATTCGACATTTTAAAAACCAGCCGGGAAGATTACTATCTCGACGGATACGGTGTGTTCAATATGCTTTCCATCGGTATTCCGATGGCGCTCAACTATTCCATCACCGCTATCGGAACCATGATCCTGCAGGGTGCAGTCAATATTTTCGGTTCCAGTGTTGTGGCTGCCTTCACTGCCGCCTCCAAAGTGGAAAACCTCTCCACCCAGACCATGCCGACACTCGGCACTGCGATTGCCACCTACTGCGGTCAGAACCTCGGCGCAGGAAAATACAAACGTATCTACGAGGGAATGCGCAAAGGATTTTTCATCTGCATTTTTATCTCGCTTGCTGCCTCTGCCATCTGCGTATTCGGCGGACGTTTTATTGTGAGCTGGTTTGTGAGCAATCCTTCTGAAGAAATTTTCGACTATGCCATGCAGTATCTGAACACCATCAGTTTCTTCATGCTGCCGCTCGCATGGATTTTCCTTTACCGGAACGCCCTGCAGGGCTTAAACCGCGGACTTGTTCCAATGTTAAGCGGTGTTGTGGAAATGGTGTGCCGTATTATCGTGATCGCCGTCACCTTAAATCCGTTCGGTTACTGGGCAGTCCGTCTGGCAAGCCCGATCACATGGCTGTTCACCGGAATCCTTCTGATCGTAACGTATTTTATCTGGGAAAAACAGAGCCGGAAAAAACATTCCGGTTCATCGGACTAAAATTTTAGTTTTCCACCCCACTTCTGAACAGTCTCCACAAGCTGTATCAGATACCGGAACACTGGCTCCGTGATGACTGCGAACACAATCATGAGCATTGCACATTTTCCTGTGACCGCCGTGATCGCAAACAGTTCACTGAAAAACAGCATACAAAATAACCAGCCGATGACCATCGCTGCGATCAGGATCGCATGCGGTGTTGTCATCGGTTTTGCTATATGATAAAGGATCATGAAGCCGACAACTGCGATCAGGATCGTGCACGACGTGGAAACGCACTCTTTTTCCACTCCGAACTCCCTGCAGAAAATCACCAGACCGCTCACCACGATAAAATCTGTAATCCCAGCCGGAAGCGCCTGGATCAGGACATTGGTAAGAAAATGCCCATGGATCTGATTCCGGTTCTGCTCCAGCGCCAGAAAAAATGACGGAATCCCGATCGTAAAAACACTGATGAGCGACACCTGCGATGGCTCCAGCGGATAATCAATCAGAAACAGCATGGAAAATACGGCTAAGAGCATGGAGAAAATGTTCTTGACCAGATAAAGGCTGGCAGTGCGCCCGATGTTGTTCACCACCCGCCGCCCTTCCATGACAACCGCCGGCATTTTATTGAAATCGTTATCGAGCAGCACAAGCTGTGCCACATGCGAAGCCGCCTCACTGCCTGATGCCATCGCAATGCTGCAGTCTGCATCTTTTAACGCAAGAATATCGTTCACGCCGTCTCCGGTCATTGCCACGGTCTTTCCCTGCTCTTTTAATGCCTGCACCAGAAGACGTTTCTGCTCCGGTGTCACCCTGCCGAACACCGTGTATTTTTTTGCTGCCTTCCGCACTGCCTCCGCTGTTTTCAACGTTGCTGCATCCACCTGTTTTTCCGCATGGCGGATTCCCGCTTTCTTTGCAATCTCCGATACCGTGACCGGATTGTCCCCGGAGATCACTTTCACTTCCACTCCCCGCTTGGAAAAGTAACGGAATGTATCCATTGCCCCCTCACGAATTGCATTGTTGAGCAGGATAAATGCAATGGGAGTTGCATTTTCTGTCAGTTCTTTTCCATCCAGATTCCCCTCATACTCTGCAAATACAAGCACACGATATCCCTTTTCCAGAAATACTTCGATTGTTCCCTGAACAGCCGCATAATCCTGCCGCAGCACAAATTCCGGTGCGCCGACCACATAAGCTTTTCCTGCCAGAACCACTCCGCTGTATTTTGTGGCAGACGAAAACGGGACGATTTTTTCTGCACTGTTTTCCATCGGCTCCGTAAAATACTGCTGCAATGCCTCCATCGTTGCATTGTCGCACGGCAGGGCACGCACACAGTCAGAGAGCAGCTTTGCAATTTTATTTTTGTCTTCCGATTGCTGGTCTGCTTCCTGTTCTTTCGCTGCAAGGTTCTGGTCTTTTGCAAGGATAAACTGTGCCACTTCCATTTCCGGCACGGTAATGGTTCCGGTCTTATCCACACACAGTACATTTACCCGCGCCAGTGTCTCTATACATTTCATGTCATGGATCAGTACCTTTTGTTTTCCAAGCCTCATCACCGACACCACCATCGCCACACTTGCAAGAAGGTACAGGCCTTCCGGGATCATTCCGAGAATAGCCGCCACCATGCCCGTCACACTATCTTTCATCGTTGCCCCGGAAAAAAAGTATTGCTGTAAAAACAGGATCGCCCCGATCGGCAAGATGATCACGCCCACGGTCTGCACAAGGCGGTTCAACGCCCGGATCATCTCCGACTGCTCGCCCTCTTTTGTCTGCGTTGCCTGTAACATCAGTCCTGAAATATAAGAATCTTTTCCCACTTTTTCGAGTTTTGCCAGGCACTCTCCCGATATCACAAAACTCCCCGAGAAAAGCGGATCTCCCTCTTTTTTTATAATCTCATCGGCCTCCCCTGTGATCAAAGCCTCATTGACCGTGATATTGCCGGATAACACCAGTGCGTCCGCCGGGATCTGTCCACCCGCCGAAAGCGTTATCACATCATCCTGCACCAGTTCATCCGCCAAAACCTCCTGCTCACTTCCATCCCGCCGGACCGTAATTTTCGGTGTGTTTAATATTGTAAGATCATCCAGGATTTTTTTGGAACGCAGCTCCTGGATGATTCCGATCAACATATTTGCAATAATTATAGGTAAAAAAGTAAGATCCCGAAAGGACCCCACCACGATCAGAAGAATCGTAATGATCAAAAAAATAAGATTATAATAAGTTACAACATTTGAGCGGATGATCTGTGCCACTGTCTTTGTGGAAGAATCTACGCTTTCATTCGACAACCCTGCCTTTTTCCGAAATTCCACTTCAGCAGTGGACAGTCCACTCATATTCTGGCACATTCTGCATCTCTCCATCTCACTTTATGATGCTTTAGTATGCCCTGTTTTTTATTAAACTATTTGAACAATCGCTAATTGTTCTTTATTTTGCTTTTAATGCCCAGACAGCTTTGATCTGGCTTCTGATTTTTCCATAGTCCCATTTCTGACCACTGCGGTATAAAGAAAACGGATCGTTAATGGAAAATCCTTCATCATCATAATCATAGAGCAGGATAAAATGTCCCCCTGTAGTGAAATCTCCCTGCCGCACGGAGCAGATCACGATGTCTCCCTGATCTAAGTGCTGTTTGATCTCAATCTGGCTGATATTGATCTGCTCGGAGCGGACACCATAAGCTTCCGCCCCTTCTGTCATAAGCGACCACATCGTTCCTGTGCCGGACATATAGTAACCTTCCTGCATGGCGAATTTTGCGATTGCAGCCGGAGTTGCCTCCTCGTTTCCAGTCAGCGCAACTACTGCCATCGCCAGTGTTGTCGGACCGCATCCGCTGATCGCGACATTGCTGTCATCCCCATATGCAAGGTAGCCCCAGCGTTTATCCCACTGTAAAAAGAGCGGATATTCTTCCTGTAACTCTTTCTCTGTCAGTTCTGCTTTATCATAATCCCTTGTATTCCCTTTGTAATCAGCTACAAATGCGATCATTTCCGGATTATTTGCCAGATTGATCAGTAATTTTTCTGGATATTTCTCTGCATTTTCCACGATCTGTGCGTAGCGTTCATCTGACGCTTCCATCTGTTCTAACTGTCTGATTGCCTGATTTAAGGAATAATCTACCGGTTTTGATAACACAACCTGTGGAATCTCCGCAAACGGATCATTCGTTTCTTCGCTGTCTGCCGGTTCTTCGACAGTTTCTGTAGCAGACTGTTCCTCTTTTTCCGTTCCATCTGCTGTTGTTCCATTATCTACGTCATTTGTAATTTGATTTTCTTTTTTCTCTTCATCGGAGTTATCCTGCGCTGATGCCAGCACTTCTTCTGTTTTTCCAAGTTTGATCTCAGGAAAATATCTTCCACAGACACATCCCAGTAAAAAAGATGTCAAAAGCATTACACTCAAAACGATTTTTCTTTTCCGTACAAGCTTTTTCTGTCTCAGTCTTCTTTCGTCTAATTCTGTCTGATTCTGTATCTGGCGCTGATTCTGCTCCTTCATCTATCGGTAACCTCTCTCGTATTTCTTTCTTGCGTAGCGTGTTCTATTATATACATAAACCCTGCAATTTTGCTACCCTCTTCATAAAATATTAATAAAACTTTGGGTTTTCTTTGGAATACTTACAGAAAAAAACAGGTGCCAAATGTATAATCCATTCAGCACCTGCCCTGTCCTGTCTGTTTTTATTTGTTGCTGAGATATTCGTGAATACCCTTAGATGCTGCTTTACCGGCACCCATCGCAAGGATAACAGTTGCTGCACCTGTCACAGCGTCACCACCGGCATAAACACCTTCTTTGGAAGTTGCACCAGTCTCTTCTTCCGCAATAATGCATTTTCTGCGGTTGATATCAAGACCTTTTGTAGTGGATGAGATCAGAGGGTTTGGAGAAGTACCAAGTGACATGATCACAGTATCTGCCTCGATCTCATATTCAGAGCCCGGAATCTCAACCGGACTTCTTCTTCCGGAAGCATCCGGTTCGCCAAGTTCCATTTTGATCACTTTTGCACCCTTTACACAACCGTTTTCATCCACTAATAATTCGGTTGGATTCTGGAGAAGATCAAAGATGATACCCTCCTCTTTTGCGTGGTGTACTTCCTCTTTACGTGCCGGAAGTTCTTCCTCACCACGACGATATACGATATGTACCTCTGCGCCAAGTCTTCTTGCCGTTCTTGCAGCGTCCATTGCCACGTTACCACCGCCGACTACAATAACTTTCTTACCAGCTTTGATCGGTGTATCGTAATTGTCTAAGAACGCTTTCATAAGGTTATTTCTTGTTAAGAACTCATTGGCTGAGAATACACCCATTGCCTGCTCACCAGGAATACCCATAAATCTTGGAAGTCCTGCACCGGAACCAATGAAAACTGCCTCAAAGCCCTCGTTGTCCATCAACTCATCAATTGTAACGGATTTACCGATGACAACATTAGTCTCAATCTTAACACCCAACGCTTTCACGTTTTCCACTTCAGCGGCAACAACTTTCTGCTTTGGAAGACGGAATTCAGGGATACCGTAAACCAAAACACCACCTGCCTGATGTAATGCTTCGAAAATCGTCACATCATAACCAAGCTTTGCAAGATCTCCTGCACAGGTAAGACCTGCCGGGCCGGAGCCGATCACTGCTACTTTATGTCCATTTAATTTTTCTGCCTTTTTCGGTTTAATGCCATGCTCTCTTGCCCAGTCCGCAACAAAACGCTCTAATTTACCGATTGCTACAGGCTCTCCTTTGATTCCACGGATACATTCTCCCTCACACTGTGTCTCCTGTGGACATACACGGCCACAGACTGCCGGAAGTGCGGAAGACTCACTGATCACATGATAAGCAGCCTCAAAATTACCTTCTTTTACTTCTGCGATAAATCCCGGAATATTGATAGATACCGGACATCCTTTCATACACTGTGCATTTTTACAGTTTAAGCAACGGGCAGCTTCTGCCATTGCCTCTTCTTCGTTATATCCCAAACATACTTCTTCAAAGTTCGTTGCACGAACGGCTGGCTCCTGCTCACGAACCGGAACTCTAGTTAATACGTCCATTTTTTCCTCCTGATTCTATGTAACTGACCAGACAGCATTCTCTCTGATCTGACAAATTTCTGATTTTTAACTGTTACAATTGCCACATCCGCCGTGATGTGTTGCACCTTCCTGTAATTTCAACATTGCTCTTCCCTCTTCGGTCTTGTACTGAGCCTGTCTTCTCATCGCCTGATCAAAATCAACCAGATGTCCGTCGAACTCCGGTCCGTCTACACATGCAAATTTCACTTCATCGCCGACAACCAGACGACATGCACCACACATTCCGGTTCCGTCTACCATGATCGGATTCATGGAAACAACCGTTGGAATTCCTAATTCTTTTGTCAGTTTGCAGACAAATTTCATCATGATCATTGGTCCGATTGCCACACAGTGGTCATAACGGTTACCATTATCCCAGAGTTCCTGCAGCTGTGCAGTACCGGTTCCCTTGAAACCGTACGAGCCATCATCCGTTGTCACATAAAGGTTTGTGGCAACTTTTTTCATCTCATCCTCTAAGATCAGTAAATCTTTGTTACGGGAACCCATGATAACATCACAGTCAACGCCGTGCTCATGCAGCCATTTTACCTGAGGATAAACCGGAGCTGTACCAACACCACCTGCAACAAATAAAATTTTCTTTTTCTTTAATTCTTCGATATCTTCATGGATCAGATCCGATGGGCATCCCAGAGGTCCAACGAAATCTTCAAAAGCATCCCCTTCCTGTAAGCTTACCATACGCTCTGTGGAAGCTCCTACGGTCTGGAATACGATCGTGATCGTTCCCTCTTCCCTGTCGTAATCACAAATGGTAAGTGGAATACGTTCACCTTCCTCATCAATTTTTACAATCACAAACTGTCCCGGTTCGCAATACTGCGCAACACGAGGAGCCTTGACATCCATAAGATAGATCTTGTCTGCCAGTTTTTCTCTTCTAACGATTGGATACATGTTTTTCCTCCTTGTATATACTCACTGCCTTTTTCATCTCTGTAATCGTTTTCCTTAATCACGAATCTCCTATGAAAATATACATTTTTTTAGCATTACTTTATATAATAAAGGAAAAGCCGTTAGATTTCAACGGCTTTTCCCTTGTTTTATTGCTTTTTCATATAATTGAAACATACTAATTATTTATAGCTTCTATTCTTACTACACCACTATTATGCCTCCACTTTGGAAAACAGAATTCTGTCATTATCCAATGCCTTTCCGGCACGGACTGCAAACTGCTCTAACAGATCATCCACTGACATCTTTTCCCGTTCTTCCCCGGAAACATCCAGCACAATATTTCCCGAATCCATCATGAGGGTACGGTTTCCAAGTTCAAGCGCCTGATGCATGTTGTGCGTGACCATAAGGCAGGTGATGTTCTGCTCTGACACTATCTTTTTTGTGAGGTTCAGTACTTTCTCTGCGGTGGCAGGGTCTAAAGCTGCGGTATGCTCATCCAGCAGCAAAATCTTAGGAGTCACCATCGTTGCCATCAAAAGTGTGAGTGCCTGACGCTGTCCACCGGACAAAAGTCCGACCGGCTGCTTCATACGGTCTTCTAACCCCATGTCTAGCAGTGCGAGCTGCTCTCTGAATTTTTTCTTGTCCGCTGCCTTGATCCGGCTGAAATAGGCATTCTTTGAAGTAGTCGTGCGCAGGTAGGCAAGCGCCATATTCTCCTCGATCGTCATATGTGGTGCGGTTCCCTTCAATGGATCCTGAAACAAATGACCAATCACTTTACTGCGGACATGCTCTTTCTGATAGGTAATGTCCTCACCATCCAGCATGATCAGTCCTTTGTCTGCAAAAAAGGCTCCTGTTATCGCATTAAACAGCGTTGATTTTCCGGCTCCGTTGCTTCCTACGATCGTTGCAAAATCCCCCTGCTTTAAGGTGAGATTCAGATTTTTTAATGCACATTTTTCATTGACAGTTCCCGGATTAAAAGTTTTGCTGACATCGCGCATCACAAGCATTGCGTTCTTCTCTGCCATTATCTTTCTCCTCCTTCGCTGTCATTTTTCATAATCTCCTGAACGTATATCTGGTTCTGAGCCTTTGCGGCACGTTTCTGCCGGTAAAAATTCATCTGCTTTTTCAGATATGGGAATGCGATCGCCACGGCTACAATGATTGCAGAAACAAGTTTTAAACACTCTGCCGGTACATTTAATCTCAGGGCAACTGCCACGATAAAACGATACAGGCAGCTTCCTAAAATAACGCCGGTCACACGCTGTAACATACCGCCTTTTCCAATGATAGATTCCCCAATGATCAGGCTGGCGAGTGCGATTGTTACCATTCCGGTTCCAAGATTGATATCACAGGATTTCTGATACTGCGCAAGCAGTCCGCCGGAGAGACCGGTCAGGGCATTGGCAACACAAAGTCCGATCGTGATCATGGCACTTGTATTAATGCTGGAAGCTCTTACCATATCCGGATTATCTCCGGTTGCGCGGATGGAAAGTCCAAGCCTTGTATTTAAAAAGAAAGAGATCAGCACTCCTACAATGATAACGATCAGTGCAGCCACGATCAGTTTATACCACGTTCCACCGATTGCTGTTTTTGCCCAGGTAAAAACGGATTCACAGTTGAATAAGTTCATGTTGGAAGCGAATCCCATTACTGCAATATTAATTGTATACAATCCGGTATTTACGATGATTCCCGCCAAAATGGACTGAATCCCCATTTTTGTCTGTAAGAAAGCGGTCACAAAACCGGAGCAGACACCAGCTGCCATCGCTGCAAATAATCCTAATATCGGATGACCTGCAAGTGTCACCGATGCACAGACGGCACATCCCAATGTAAAACATCCATCGGTCGAAAGATCCGCAATGTTTAAAATACTGAAGGATATAAATAATGCCAGTGCGACCAGTGCATAGATAAAACCAAGTTCTAATGCACTCTGTACAATTGATAATGTAATAATGGAACCCATACCTTAATTAAACTCCTCTGCTGTTACTGTCTCGATCAATTCGGAACACATATCTTTAAAGATAGAATAATCGATTCCGACTTTTTCTGCAATCTCTGTATTTACGGTTACGATACCGCTGTCTAATGTTTCTACCGGTGTTGTGGCCGGATCTGCTCCGTTTGCAAGAATGTCTGCAACCATGTCTGCTGTCTTTGTTCCGAGTGTCTCATAGTTGACGCCGTATCCTAAGAATGCTCCGTTTAAAGCAAAGGAATCTGCACTTGTGTAGTGAGGGATACCTGCGTCTGCAAATTTTTCAAAAATCGCAAGTTCTGCTGTCATAACAGTGTTGTCCTGTGGTGTAAAAATAGCGTCTACTTTTTCTGCTACCAGGGAATCTGCTGCTGCCTGGATCTCACCGGTTGTTGTACCTGTTTTTTCTACATAGGAAATCCCATGTTCATCGCAGTAATCTTTTGCCGCCTGAATAGCACTTGCGGAAGAATCCTGGCTCTTATCATACAGCAATCCGATTTTTGCTGCATCCGGATCCGCTGCCAAAATGAAATCCATGATCTGTGCCACATCAATTGCATCGGATGTTCCTGTAATATTGGCACCCGGAGCATCTGCACTTGCTACAAGTCCTGCTCCGACCGGATCTGATACTGCGGAAAATACAACCGGGATCTGATTATCTTCCGTTGCGTTCTGCATGATCATTGCTGCCGGCGTTGCGATCGGAATGATCACATCGACGCCCTCTGCCACAAGATCTGCTGCGATCTGATTTAAGGTAGAGGAATCTGCCTGACCATTATAGGTGTAATCTGCATAATCAAATGTCACACCAAGTTCTGCTCCTTTTGCATCCAGCTCTGCTTCAATTGCTTTCTCAATCTGGTTTAAGGATGCATCATCTACATACTGTACGATTCCAACTTTGTACACGGTTTTGTCTGCAGTATTCTGTGCAGTGTCCTTTGCGGTATCGGCTGCGTCTGCACTGCTCTCTGTTGTGTTCGTGCTGTTTCCTGCATTGGATGTGTCTGTGCTGTTTCCGCATCCACCGATCATTGCTGCTGCCATTGCCATTGTCAATACTGCTGCCATCATTTTTCTCTTCATCATTTTTTCCTCCAAATTTTAAGAATGTTTTTTTGAAAGAAATCCGTTTTGAAAGTTATAAGAATCATGTATTGCGGTTTTGTTTGCAAGTATAAAAAGAATCTCGCCTGCGAGATTCTCCGCCTGCGGCGGGTCGCAATATGCGACATGTTTCTTATCCGCCGCAGTGCGATCCTCACGGAGTGTTTTTTATGTAATGGAAACGAAGTTTCCTATTACATAAAAAACCGTCTCAAGCTGTTGCTTGAGACGGTAATAAAATCTTATTATCGCGGTACCACTCATCTTGACCATCCGGTCCACTCTCTCATGTACTATCATACACGCCTGATTGATAACGGGTTCGGTTCCCGGTGACTCCTACTGCTGATACATGGCTCTGTATGCTTCATGTATGTTGTTCAGGTCACCCTCGAAAGTCCATTCAGTAAAATGATCCATACTGCAATCCCACCACCTGCAGCTCTCTGTAATATCAACAGATTACTTACTACTCTTTCTCAACGGTTTTTCTTTATGGTGTTACTTTAATACATTAACGTATCTTTGTCAACACCTTTTTTATTTTTATGAGAAGTATACGAGTTCATCTTCCGGCTTCTCGGCTGGAGTTATGGAAATTGGATACAATACAGGACCTTTTCCCTTGTACTCTTTTGCGAATTCTACGTGTACTTCTGCTGTGATATTGATCCAGGATTTGTGCGGAATTTCATCCTCCCTGTCGTATTTCGTTTTGAAGCCGATGAAGGTAACATCCTCCACACAGCAGGTCATTGCAAAACGTCCCGGAACCATAATTCCTTTTTTCAGTTTGTCCGGATTGTATACAAGTGCTAAGAAAGAAACTTTCTTACCCTCATACTTTTTCGGATTGTCCTGACAATCCATATACCAGATCGCATAATCTGCATCGGAAATTTCAATCTCATCCGCAGTAATGTCAAACGGTAACTCCTCCGGTCTCTCGTCAAGTGTTCCGTCCGCACGCTCATAGACAAGCTGTGCTTTCCGGTTTAATGCCTTGACATTTCTGCGGTATTTTCCTTTGTCTGTACTGTCATCACAGCGATTGAAGATCACGACATCTGCGGAAAAAAGCTGTTCCATGATCATTGTACGCATATTTGCAAGATACATATCGAAAGTCGTTGCATCTACCGTGGCAAGCTGCTGTACGATCATCCAGTACTTTGGAAGTTCCATATCCATGAGTGTTCCCATCTGCCAGGTTCCGTTGTACTCTAAGAATACCTGCTCCGGCTGGTACTCGGTATTTACTTTTTTCAAAAAGTCCTCTGTAAAATCTGCCTCACTGTCTACCATGACAAGTTTTACATTATTTTTTTCAAGTTCTTCATCCGTAAACTCTGCATCGCCGTCTTCACAGCAGATGACAAGGCTTTTTCCCTCTTTTGCAAAACCCTGCTCAAATAAGGTGTCTTTGATGAGGGAGGTCTTTCCACTGTCCATAAAACCGGTAAATAAATATACTGGTATTTCGTTCATATATATTCTCCCTTATTAAATTCCGAATAACTCTTCTAATCTGTGTTCGTCAATGTTGCAGCCGATCACACAAAGTCTTCCTGTATAGTCAGGCTCGCCGTCACGAAGCTCATATTCACCCGGAACCATGTCAAAATAAATCCATGTGCCATTCTCATCTTCTACCATTCCCTTGGCACGGAGGATTGTTCCGTAATCATCTGTCTCGCAGAGAGTCTTTAATACATCCTCGATCTTTTCCTTCGTGAATTTGTGAGGCGTCTCTTTGCCCCAGCTTGTAAACACTTCATCTGCATGATGGTGATGATGATGCTCATGGTCATGGCATCCGCAGGTGCAGTTTTCGTCATGTTCATGATGGTGCTCATGGTCGTGATGGTGTTCATGTTCGTGGTCGTGATCATGCTCATGATCGTGGTCTTCATGATCGTGGTCATGATGGTGATGTTCATGCTCATGCTCCTCTGCCTCTTCTTTGGCATGCTGCTCAGCCATCAGTTTCATCTCAAGAGAATCTGCTCCCTCGATCACTTTTAAGATCTGCTCGCCTTTGATTGCATCCCATGCTGTTGTGATGATTGCAGCCTTAGGATTCAGTGACTGGATCTGTTTTACACAAAGTTCTAACTGCTCAGGTGTTGCATTCTGGCTTCTGCTCAGTACAACAACTGTAGCATATTCAATCTGATTATTAAAAAATTCACCGAATGCTTTCATCTGCTTGCTCGCTTTTAAAGCATTTACGACAGTTACGAGTCCGTTTAATTTAACGTCTTCCTCTTTCTCGATATCGATCACAGACTTCATAACATCGGATAACTTACCGACACCGGATGGCTCGATCAGAATGCGGTCCGGATGATATTTGTCAATCACTTCGTGAAGATTCTTTCCGAAATCACCTACTAATGAGCAGCAGATACAGCCGGAATTCATCTCGGTGATCTGGATTCCTGCATCTTTTAAGAAACCGCCGTCGATTCCGACTTCACCGAACTCATTCTCGATCAGAACGATCTTCTCGCCCTTAAATACCTCATCGATCATTTTTTTAATAAATGTGGTTTTTCCTGCTCCTAAGAAACCGGAAATAATATCAATTTTTGTCATAATAAATCCACTCCTTTTTATGTCTTGATAATATGCAAAATGCAGATTATCATGGTTACATTGTATTATCTTTGTCTGCCCGGATCACACTTTCTGCCCGAACATTCCTATTTTACTCGATTATTTTATAAAATGCAAATTTTGTGCAATTTTTAATAATTATTTTATACCCTGTTTATTTTTATCCATTATATCCGAAAACACTTCTGCATATCCTTGTATGTACCGAGAACCAAAAGGGTATCTTCACTGCTTAGTTCCATATCCGGACCAATCGCCATATTCATCTTTCCGTCTGTTTTGATCGCCAGAATACTGATGCTGTACTTTTTACGGATATCCAGTTCACCGATCGTTTTTCCGATCCAGTCTCCCGGCACCTCCACCTCAAAAATAGCATGTGAATCATCCACTTCGATATAATCATGGATATGATCTGCCGTATAGCGGATCGCTGCCCAGTTGGCGATCTGTTTTTCCGGATAAATGACCTCGTCTGCTCCGTTGCGAAGCAGGAACTTTGCCTGTACATCCCGCTCTGCACGCGATATGACCATTTTAGCGCCAAGTTCTTTCAAAAGAGAAGTTGTCTCCAGGGAATTCTGGAAATTGCCTCCGATTGTCACAAAACAAATATCATAATTTTTGATTCCAAGCGACTCCAGAAAATTCTCATTGGTACTGTCACCGATCTGTGCGTCTGTAACATACGGAAGAATTTCATTGACAAGATTTTCATTCTCATCCACAGCCATTACTTCATGTCCAAGCTCATTCAACTGGTATGCAACATGCTTTCCAAATCTTCCGAGTCCGATAAGCAAAATATTTTTCATTATAATTTTCTCCTTTATCCAACAGTTATTTTATCAAGCGGTCTTTTTGCCCCGCTCTGGATTTTTACTGAAATTGCAGCATATATAAGTGTCAGTCCGCCAACTCTTCCAAGATACATCAAAACAACCAATATCAGATGTGATACCAGTCCAAGCTCCGTTGTGATCCCTAATGTAAGTCCTGCCGTGCCCACTGCCGATGCTGTTTCAAAAAGGCAATCCGACAATGCAACATGTTCTATCTGACTGATTGCGATTCCTCCTGCAAAAAACAGGAAAAAATACAAAATAGCGATCGTTGCCGCATTTTTCACCACTGTGTTATCAAATCTTCTTCCAAAAACCTCTGTTTCCGGCTCTCTTCCAAATGTTGCAAATGCATTCAGTATCAGCACTGCGATCGTTGTTGTCTTCATACCTCCTGCCGTTGATCCCGGAGATCCACCGATCAGCATCATCAAAATCATGATCGCTTTAGAAGAATCGTTCATTGCACCAAGATCTGCCGTATTAAAGCCTGCCGTCCGAAGAGTTACCGACTGAAAAAAAGAAGCCAGTATTCTTTTTCCCATAGAAAATCCGGTAAAATCACTCAGAAAGAAAAAAACAGCCGGTAGTAAGATCAAAACAGCGGTGGTAACGAGGATAATCTTACTCTGCAGACGGTAACGTTTCAAGTTCCATTTGTTTGTGCAAAAATCATCCCAGGTCAGAAATCCGATGCCACCGATCACGATCAAAAGCATGATCACAAGATTGATCAATGGATTGGCAATATATCCTGTCAGAGATGGAAATGTCTGTTCCGTCGTTCCAAGTATGTCAAAACCTGCATTGCAAAAAGCCGATACCGAATGGAAGACTGACATCCAGATTCCTTTCCATCCATAATCCCTGCAAAATACAGGAAGCATGAGAATGGCACCGATCAGTTCGATCAGAAATGTTCCCTGTAGAATAAATTTCGTAAGCCGGACAATTCCACCTACTTTCGGTGCTGAAATCGCATCCTGCATCGTACTCCGCTGCATTAACGAGATCTTTCTCCCGGAAACCATTGAAAAAGATGCAACCACAGTAATAACTCCCAATCCGCCGGTCTGGATCAGAAGCAAGATCACTGCCTGGCCAAACGCTGACCAGTAGCTTCCTGTATCCACGACCACAAGTCCTGTCACGCAGACAGCTGATGTCGCAGTAAATAAAGTTTTATCAAACGGTGTCACAACTCCGGCAGAAGATGAGATCGGAAGCATTAAAATAATTGCTCCAAGTAATATCACACCTGCAAATCCAAATGCGATCATCTCAAACGATGACATTTTCTTTTTTTTACGGATAAGTTCCGGCATATCAATTCTCCTCTTTTTCTGCTGCTTTCATTTTATTTGTGGAACTGCATATTGTAAAGCTTTTCGTAAGTTCCCTTCCTGTCCATCAGTTCTTCATGTGTTCCTGATTCTTCGATACCATCCTCAGATAAAACAATGATCTTCTCTGCGTTTTTGATGGTGGAAAGCCTGTGTGCAATTACAAATGTGGTACGGTTTTTTGCAAGTTTTTCCAGAGAATCCTGCACCACTTTCTCGCTCTCATTGTCAAGTGCGGAGGTTGCCTCATCAAAAATAAGGATCGGTGGATTTTTAAGGAAAACCCTTGCGATGGACAATCGCTGCTTCTGTCCTCCGGAAAGCTTGATCCCGCGCTGTCCGATGTCCGTCTCATAACCGTTTGGAAGTGACATGATAAACTCATGCGCATTGGCGTTTTTTGCTGCCTCGATGACTTCCTCTCTTGTCGCATCCGGTTTTCCGTAACGGATATTGTCAAAAACAGTTCCAACAAAAAGATACACATCCTGCTGCACAATGCCGATGTGGTCGCGCAGACTCTTTAAGGTGAGATCACGCACATCTTTTCCATCGATTTTTACTGCGCCGCCCGTCACGTCATAGAAACGTGGAATGAGGGAACAGAGCGTACTTTTTCCTGCGCCGGAGGAACCGACTAATGCCATGTAAGCCCCCGCCGGGACATTTAAACTGATATGGTTCAACACTTTTTCCGTGTTTTCCTCATACTGGAATGAAACATTTTCAAAAGTAATATCTCCTTTTACATCCTTAAGTTCCACTGCATCTTTTTTGTCCTCGATATCCGGATGAATGGCGAGGATCTCCTGAAAACGCTCAAATCCGGTATAACCGTTCTGGAACTGCTCTGTGAAATCAATGAGGGTGCGGACCGGATCCGTAAACACACTGATATAGAGCATAAATGTGACAAGGTCGCTGACATCCACACTGCCTTTTGCGATCAGCACCGTACCTGTCAGGATCACACTGACCTGAATGAGTGTCGTAAACGCTCCAAGCCCTGCCTGATAACTTCCCATGTAAAAATAGCTGTTTTTCTTGGCTGCAAGGAAACCGTCATTGCCTTGCTTAAACTTGCGGTTTTCAATCTCTTCGTTGGCAAAAGATTTTACCACCCGGATACCGGATAAGTTGTCCTCGATCTGCGCATTGATGTCCGCAATTTTTACACGGTTCTGTTTGAATGCGAGACGCATTTTTTTATTCAGGACAAATGCATAGATCAGCATGAACGGCAATATTGCAAAGGCTGCAACTGCGAGCATTGGGCTGATGTTCACAAGAATGATCAGTGCTCCGGCAATTTTGATCACGGACAGAATGATGTTCTCAGGTCCATGATGCATCAGTTCGCTGATATCAAAAAGATCGGTTGTGATACGGCTCATCAGCTGTCCGACTTTCTGGTCATCATAAAAGGAAAAGGACAGTTTCTGGTAATGTGCGAAAATTTCCGCACGCATGTCATACTCGATTTTCGCTCCCATCACATGTCCATAATTACAAATGTAGAATTTACTGTAACAGTCAACCGCCACCAGCACAAACAGTCCAATGGCAATGTATGCTGCCTGATGCAAAATTTCTGCCGGCTCACGGTACACAAGATTGTAGGTCACATACCGCACGACCAGCGGAATGATCAGGGCAACCGCCGCAGAGAGCGTTGCAAAAAACATGTCTGTCCAGAACACACGCATGTAAGGTTTATAATAGGTGAGCATTTTTTTCATGGTTCCACTTTTTTTCATAAATTCCGGTTCTCCTCTGCATAAGATAAGACTGATACATTCTTTTATGCATCAGTCTCATTCAAATTCATATGATATTATTTTAGACGTAAAGCTGAAATTGTCAAGCTTTTCCCCTACGCCGGATATGCTGCTTATTTTCTCTTTTCAAACCCATACACCCATTTTCCACGCAAAAATAAAGCAAGGAAAATGACCGAACTAATACTCCAGGTCAATGGATACGCCCAGAAGATCACGCGGATATCCGGGATAAAATGAACCGTAACCGTGATATAGCTTACACGGAACAGACACCATACACACAGCATGACGATCATTGGAACCGATGCATTTCCCGAACCACGAAGCACCGCAGCGATGCAGTGGGAAAAAGCCAGCAGAAAATAGAACAATGCAATGGTTCTCGACTGCATAACTCCATAATGTACTACATCCGGTTCACTGTTAAAGGCTGCAATAAGCACCGGTGCGGCTGTATAAATCACAACTCCGATCAATTCTGCAATGATAATCGAACAGAGAACGCCAAATCTCGCTCCTTTTTTTGCACGGTCATACTGCTTTGCACCAAGGTTCTGGCTGACAAAAGTGGTCAGCGCCATCGTAAAACAGGTCACCGGCAGAAACGCAAATCCTTCGATTTTGGAATAAGATCCACATCCCGCCATCGCCATTTTCCCAAATGCATTGATATTTGTCTGCACAAAAACATTCGCAATGGCGATCACAGAATTCTGAAAACCGGACGGCACACCGTTTTGTATGATCTGCCACAGCATCTGGCTGTCAAAACGGATTTTATTTAACTGAAGCCTATATTCTTCTTTTGCTCTCAGAAGATGGATCAGACATAAGAATGCACTTACAAATTGGGAAATCGCTGTTGCCAAAGCGGCTGCACCGACTCCCATCCCCAATCCTGAAATAAAGAAAATATCCAGCACCACATTGATACAGGAAGAAATGATCAGATAAATCAGCGGATGTCTGCTGTCTCCAACCGACTGCAAAATCCCTACAAAAATATTGTACATGATCACTCCGATAGAGCCTGCAAAATAAGTGCGGAAATAGGTGATAGATTCCGGAAGCACCTCTGCGGGTGTTCCCATCAACACCAGGATCTTCGGTGCTAAAAGCATGCCGATCACTGTCAATGCAATTCCTGCTGCAATTCCAAACGCAACCGTTGTGTGGATTGATTTCTCCAGATTTGCCCTGTCTTTCGCTCCATAATATCTGGCAATTACAACACCTGCACCCATTGCGATGCCATTGATAAATCCAACCATCAGAAAAATCAGATTCCCGGATGAGCTGACTGCCGCCAACGCATTGCTGCCGAGATAATTTCCTACGATCAGTGAATCTGCCGTGTTATACAATTGCTGAAACAAATTTCCAAGAAACAGCGGAATCGCAAATAAAATAATTTTTCTGGAAATGCTTCCCTCTGTCATTCTTGTTTTATCTTCTGTTCTCATCATTACTTCCTCGTATCTTTTTCTGCTCTACGCTCTGACTCTAATAATAGGTACTATCTATAGTATAGTTTTTTTCGTGTAAAATCAACAAGTTTTGAGGATTATAAGAGATTTGGATTGAACAAAATCTTGAGTTACATAACTAATGCTGCTCCATATAATCAATAAATTCCGTTGTCTTAGACCAGTACTTAATCCCCCAATTTTCAAAATTCCATTCATCCATGTAATTGTTACATTCATAGTCAATATACTCTTTTAATATTCTTTCATTTGCTACATCAATGTCTAACATTCTTGGAATTCTGATTCCTGTCTGCAACAGTCTGTTATAATCATTTTGTTCTGCTTCGATTTTATTGCCAAATGAGTAATATTCACATGGCTCATGGTGTATCTGTTTTAACACATAAAATTTACCTTCCCGTTCTGCCAAATAGGAATAACCACCTTTTCCATGTCCTAATAACTTCACAATTTTATATTCTTTCTGATTAACATTCATAACATCCTGCATTATCGTCCCCCCTGTTTATTCGGCAAAGTATATTCCTTGAATCCGACCACTAACGTAGCGTCAGGCTTTTGCATTGCAATTAACATTGTGTTGTTAAAGCTGTAATTATGAAATTTTGACATGGTATTCAGATAAATCTTGTACTTCTCGCTTTCAAAAAGTTCCTTGATACCCTACTCCAACTTCTCCGTTATTTCCTGTACTTTCTGTTTTTCTGTTTTAGCGTCTGCCATTGTTTTTGTTTCTTAATTGTCTGTTTCTATGCTATTAAATTTCTCCCTTTTCGGAAAAGTGTTTCTGATATTACTTAACCCAAACTATCCTGTTATTTATACATTTTAAGAAGTTAATGCAATTTGAGCTATTGATTTGCTTGGATATGATAAAGATTAGTTTTGCTGACTGGATTGAAATTGAGTTTAGGTTTAAAACATAATAAAAGCTATCCAATTTTTTTGACCGGGTAGCCTTTGTAAAATTTATTCTGCTGGAACTTCTGTGGCTGTGAGTGATATATACTCTGAAAAAATGGCATTTACCACAGCTTTCCTTTCGTCATCCAGTGATAAATAGTTCTGATTTACATTATCGTTGAATGTACCACAATCGGAATGATATTTGTATGTTTCTTCGTTGATTGTAATTTCAATGTTGCTTAAACAATCAGTTGTACCTTCTGTATTCCATGCATCACCACATAATATATTAGATATAGTTCTGATATCCTCATTTTCAGTGATGTTCGCATTTTCTCCTGTGAAAACATTATGAATACTTACTACTGCAACTGGGTCTATCATAAGTTCACTACTGGCCAGGACTTTTTCTGTTGCAAAAACCCACCATTTTTCATTCATATTAATCTCGATTATGCCTTCTTGTGAACCATATTGATATCCATAGCCTGTACCAAAGTTAGATTGATTGTCTTTTGTTGGCTTTTCACTTCCGTCTACTTCTGACGTAATCTCTCCATCCATAACACCACAACGGGCTTCTACTGTACTTTCATGACCTGTGTCAATATATAACTCGCCATTTACCATGACCATAGGAATTAAATCCCATTGTTCTGCTTCTTTGACAACTTTGATACCGTAAACCTCTGTTATCTGTGCTGGATAACTTTCTGCAATTTCTCCGTTATATGCTATTTCAATAATGTCACCAACATTTGGTTGTGGAGCAGTACCTATGTTTTTCATTGGTACTGTAATCAGATCTGCATTGTTTAATTCTTGACTACCCTCTACTGGTTCTACTAAAAAATAATTATCACGAATTTCAAGAATGGTTGCTTCAAAAATAGTGTTATTTTCTTCACCTATTCCACTTGGTCTGAGCCATTGACCTGTTTCTTCATCTTTCACTAAAATCAACTCGTAACCTCCCTCCGGTCTGTTAAAATAAATTTCTGTATCATCCGAAGTAAGCTCTAATTGGAAGCTATGCTCTGCTCCAATCGGACTGTTTATTCCACCAAATGTCGAAAAAAATGTAAGATAATGTGGTTTTACTCCACCGCCATTGTCTTTAAATCCTCTGATATATCCTGTAGATGTTGGAATTCCTACATCAAGCGTGATCTCCGTTCCATCCTCTGATACAGAGTAATCAACTAATACGACATCCATTCTTTTTTGAAAACCTGTGCCAATAAAGAATAGAGCTACTAATACAGCTAAAATTACAATTACTGCAATTATTCTTTTTTTCATAATCAAACACCTCCATTGATTTGGTGAAATTTCAAACAAATTCGTTTTTAAATTAACCTTAATGTAGATTTATACATCAAAAATGCAGAATTATACATGTTTTTCATTCAGACACACCATTTCGAAAGGGGAGTTAAATTTTTATTGAACCGATAGCCGACTCCCCAAACAGTCTGTATATAGGTTGGCTTGCTTGGGTTATCCTCTATCTTCTCCCGAATATTACGGATATGGCTCATGACGATGTTGTAATCACCGGAATATGATTCTTTCCACACAATGTCATAAATCCGTTCCTTGCTGAACACTATTCCCGGATGCTTTGCAAGAAGCTTGAAAATCTCAAACTCCGTATACGTAAGCTCAATCTCCTGATTTTCCCGAATAATCACCCGTTGAACCTCTGCTCGTGTCAAGTAAGAAACAAAAAAAAATTAATTTTTTTTATCAATGGGGAACCTTTAGCAAGATTCCCCATGTTACTTCTTTATAATTTTGTTTTCTCGCTATTACTACTGATTATACCATCATCCAGCCTGAAAGTCATCAAAGTTCCATCTGATTTCAATATGCTCATTATCATACACCAACACATAATCAATGAGATATCTGATTACTTCTTCATCAAACTCATCCAACTTACTAAGCTTTGTTAGCTGTTCCTGCTTTGCATCAAGAAAGAGATCCTTTTGCATATCAAGTGTTTCCTGCTTCTCTGTAATCAGACTTTCTATCTCTGCGATTTTCTGCTTAACTTCTGCAGTCTTTTTTGCCATCTGATCACGAGTGATATTTGTTTTTGTATAATCATCGTATATCTCAAACTTTAGCTTTGCATAGTGTGCCTTTGACTTTTTAAGTGATTCGATTTTCCTTTCAAGATTATCTGGACAATTACCGCCATCAGTTTTCAACTCAAATTCCTGCAACTGAGCCAATGCCATATTTCTAGCAATGTCTAGAAGTGTCGCCTCAAGTTCTTCACCTCTAATACGTGACACATGACCGTTGTGGCATCTGTATGAGGATTTATTTCCGTATTTATAAAGTCCCTTACCACATATTCCACAGCGAATATACGATTTACGCCACTTTCCATTTGGTTTTCTCTTCGTCACTTCTCGTCTTGCTATCATCTTGTGAGCAAGCTTGAAGTCTTCCACAGAAACTAATGGTTCATGACAGTTTTCAACAATTATCCAGTCCTCTTTATCTCTCTGCACAACCTGATGACCGGTATCAATATTATCAGCCGTCTTGTTATTGATTACAGAACCAATATAGACTTCATTATATAAAATCTCCATTACTGTACTGGCACTCCACATGTGCTCACCAATATCCCTTTCATAACATCTCTTAACTCCAATCTTTTGGTAATACTCAAATATGCTATCATATCCATTATTATTCAGATAATTTGCAATCTCGGTGTATTTCATGCCTTTAATAGCCAGTTCAAATATCAGCTGGACAACAGGTGCTGTTACTGGGTCAGGCACTAACATATGCTTATCATCTTCACTTTTCTGGTATCCAAAAGGAGCAAATGCAGCAATGTACTTTCCCTGCTTAGCCAACACTGCCTTAGCGGCTCTTACCTTTTTTGATGCATCCTTACAATACAATGCATTCACAAGATTTTTCAGTGCAACACTCATACCTCCGGTTGAACCAAAGCTGTTAGCAGAATCGTAATTATCATTCACGCTGATATATCTTACCTGAAGAACCGGAAATATACATTCCATATAGTTACCAACTTCAAGATAATCTCGTCCGAGTCTGCTGTAGTCCTTCGTCACAATAACCTGAATCTTACCAGCCTTTACCAGATCCATCATTTTTACAAAATTAGGTCTGCTAAAGTCTGCTCCGGAATATCCATCATCTGAAAATTCCATTATGTTGCAGTCCTTTAGTTCAGGCAGTTTCTGGATATGATCAAGCATTAACTTTCGCTGATGGGAAATACTGTTACTTTCCTCATGAGCAGCCAAGTTGTCATCTTCATCTGATAATCTCATATAGAGAGCTATCGTCTTATCCATTGCTGCTCACCTCTCTTTCTTCTGCCACTTTAAGCAGCTCCTTTAGGAAATCATCATACAAGAGCTTAACTTCTATATTGCCATCATAAAAAACAATTTCCGATACAAAAGCATCCACAAGCTCCTTTGTAAGTTTTCTTTTAGCCATATATTTATTGACAGTTTCTTCCCATCCTTCATCAATATGAAATTCTTTTTCATACAGACTTCTTCGATGAAGCAATTCAGTAATCTGCGCTTCAATCTCATTTACTCTGCTTTCATATTCTCTCTGATACTGGCACAGTTCTTCCGCAGTGATTAACTGTTCCCTATAATCTTCATACAAACCACTTTTGTTAGCGGTAATTCTTCTTACATCATTTTGAAGTTTTGCTATCTGCTTGGTATAAATATCATATTGAAGAACATTCTCTTTTCTGCTGTTCATCTTCTGAACAAACTTTGTTTTCTCAACACACAAACTCATATGCTGACGGATAACAGAAAAAACACTATCCATAACCTCAGAATAATCATAAGAGTACTTATTTTCACATAGCCTAGCTAATTTTCTACGGTTCTTACACTTATAATAGAACTTTTCTGAATAAGTGTGATGCCTGCCAATCAATACACTGCCTCCACAACAGGCGCATTTTGTTTTATATACCAGAATATTATCCGGCTTATTTGGAACATCAGCTTTAGGTTTTGATGCTTCTAAATGCTTCTTTTTGATATGCTCCATTCTCTCCCTTGTTTTGTAGAAAGTGTCCTTATCAATTATTGGTTCATGAACATTTTCTATTCGCTGCCATGTTGATGCATCTGTTTTAACATTCTTTCTCCCGGTATCAAGAGCCTTCCTTTGCTTTCCATGAACAATATTTCCAATGTAATATTCCCCTTGGAGTATCTCTTTTACATGCGAATAGTGCCATTCTCTTGCTTTTTCAGCAAGTTCAATCTTTCCTGACTTATAGAATCTGTATTTCGGAGGTGAAAGAATTCCTTCGTTTTGCAAAGTCTTTGCAATACCAGCATATCCCTTCCCATCCAAAAATATATTAAAAATTCTAACTACATTGTCAGATACCTCTTCATCAATCAAAAGCTTTCTTGAACCATCTGTAGCCCTGTAATATCCATATGGTGGCGTTCCCTCGCTGAAGCCGCCCTGTGCCCAAATACTATGCTTTCCGGTCTCTACTTTCTTTGAAAGGTCTTTGGAATAATATTCGTTCACAATATTCTTAAGCGGTACGGATAAATCAGTTCCCGGTCTTGCAGTATCAAAATCATCTGTGATAGCAATATATCTCACATCAAGAAAAGGAAATACCCTCTCAATGTAGTTGCCTGCTTCCACATAATTTCTCCCAAGTCTGCTAAGGTCACGGGTAATAACAGTATTAATCCTGCCAGCCCTTATATCCTGAATCATCCGGTCAAATTCTGGTCTTTCAAAAGTAGTTCCTGTCACCGATATATCGGCATAGACCTCAACCTCTACCATATCATCCTGCGAATTAATAAATTCCCTGATATATGCTATCTGTGTGTCTACAGTATCTCTTTCCTTATTCGCCTCTGATTCAAATGAAAGTCTCGCATAGATTCCAACCTGATATGGTTTTGCCTCCTTATCCATGCTTAAAACTGCTTTTGCCGTCAGATTGTCAGTCGGCTCTGCAACTGCAACCGGCATATTTTTTCTGCTCTTTCTTGCCATACTACACAGCCTCCTTTAATCTGATATTCAGTTTTCCTGTACTGTCCACCTCAACCGAATGCCCCTGACTTGCAATAACATTAAGACATTCTTTGTAGCAGTCATCAAAGTCAAACACTACTTCAATGTGGGTTTTATCAAATACCTTTATTTCACGGATAAGAGATACAACCACTTCCCTTGTAAGCTTCTCGATATTTTTATGTTCCGTAAAATAATCAAGCCATACAAAGCCTTTGCTCTTACGATTCAGCACATCTTCCATTTCCAATTCAATCTGGTGAATGGCAATCTCGGCACTCTTTTTCCTCTGCTCATATGCTGTATGAAGCTCTTTGTAATCTTCCTTTGAGATAATGCCATCCTTCATATCCTCATAAAGCATTCCTCTGAGGTCTGCACATCTGTCTACCTCTGCCTGTTTCTTTTCACGCCTTTCCTCAAGCTTTTTCATATCAAGCTGCTGAAACGGCACGTTGCCGATAAAAGAAAGAATTCTTTTAAGGTCAATCATGTTATCAATGTGTGTCTGTAAAAGCTCTAGCACCACTTCTTCCAACTTATCCGTGGAAATTCTGTGGGAACTGCACTGCTTTGAATCCTTATGGGTTGCACACAGATAATAGGCATAAGTTTTGCCACCCACTTTTGAAGTTTTTCTTACCATGGGAATCCCACAGCCGCCACAGGTAACTACCCCTGACAGCGGATAAACTTCCTCTCTGTCCGGTGATGTTCTTGTATCCATTGCAAGCAATCTCTGTACTACTTCAAAATCCCTGTCCGTGATAACCGGCTCATGGTTCTTTTCAATCCTTATCCATTCGCATTTTTCTTTGATTATGGTCTTTTTGACCTTGTGATTCGGTGTTGTCTGTTTTCCCTGTACGAGATTACCTATATAAACCTCATTTGTAAGGATTCTCCTTACCATGACTGAAGTCCACTCCGACTTTTCTTTTGTCTTAAAGCATGTCTGATAATTGCTTCCTGTGCTTGCTTTATACTCAGCCGGTGGAAGTATTCCTGATGAATTAAGTTCACATGCAATTGCATCCTGACTTTTTCCATGCAACTTCATTCTGAAAATATCTTTCACAACATTTGCTGCATATACATCAATTTCCAGTTTGTGCTTATCTTTATCATTCTTTTTGTATCCATATGGCACAAATGCCGTGATTACATCTCCCTGCTTTCTCTTAATTTCAAGATGTGAACGTATCTTAATTGAAATATCACGACAGTAAGCATCATTAATAAGATTTTTGAATGGAATAATAATCTCATCTGACTGCGACTTTGCCTCTCCGGAATCAATACCATCATTGATTGCAATAAATCTTACTCCCATAGCAGGGAATAATCGCTCAATATACATACCTGAATCTATATATTCTCTTCCGAATCTGCTCAGATCCTTAGTGACAACGCAATCAATTTTGCCTTTCTTAATATCTTCAAGCATCATCTGGAATGCCGGTCGCTCAAAATTAGAGCCGCTGAAACCATCATCAACATACTCCTGCACAACCTCAATATCATTTTTGTTTTCGAGAAAATCTCTAATCAGTGATTTCTGATTTGCGATACTGTTACTCTCAGTTTTTTCATGTGAAGCAACAGCGCCATCTTCCTTCGATAAACGAACATAGATGGCTGCATGATAGATCTTTTTGATCTGACTTATCTGACTCATATGCACATCCTCCTATTGTTGTTTAAGTTAGAAGATAACTTTTCAATAAGGTGATATGCACTAATTTAGAATTTTTATACCAAAAACATCATAGCACATATCACTTTGAAATTCCACCACAAATTTTCAGACATTCAAAAGCAGATTTTCAAATGCCTGTTCCATCGACAGTCCATTATTCGCAAAGCTTACCTTAATCATCATACTTCCACGACGCAGCATATATGGATTTCCCACCTGTTTTAAGAACTGTGCCTGCCTCTTACTCTGTGGCTGATTTTTATCTATTTTAATTTTTCTAATATCAGTCAGATCTTCTATTTTTACATTGTTAAAATCCACATCTAATAGTGCTCTGTATTCTTCTGCTGTCATAAAATCTATCCCCCTTTCAGTAAAAATGCCACCCATAGAATACAGGTGGCTATGTAACCCGGAGCAAATGCCCCGGTAATATTTAATTGTACTTTTCATATGCCCCAATCTGGATTTTTACACATTCAGTAATCTTATCAAGTAGTTCCGTATCTGAAATTGAAGCAACTACCCTCTCAATATGGACATTTACATCAATGGATACAATCTGCTCACATAATGCCATACTGTCAAATACCTCAAAATCTGTGTCAGTAACCTTTACCTTTGCAGCCGGTATTGGACAGTGGGTTGGCAGATATTTCTTTTTCCATGTTTTTGTGGACATGGCTACTGCTGTGACAACCGGTGAATACTGATTTGCCTTGTTATTTGAGATAATAATATAAGGTCTTGTATACTTCTGAATGCTCCCTTTACTTACTGACTCCAGATTTGCAATAACAATGTCGCCCCTGTTCAGTTTCATCTATGTCATTCCTCCTGTTCCCTGATATATTCTTCTGCCTCATCCTCTGTCGGACAGGCAACAATCCGTTTCCCATATTCATCAATCACTACTGTTTCGCCCGGAAATATAATCAGTTTTAATTTTCTATTTTCTTCTGTCATATCATTCATAAGAAATGAGAGCAGGTTCATAGCCCCTGCTCTCTGCATTAATACTGATTCCATGTTCCGCTGCAAGTGTCATTACAGCTTTAATCTCATTAAGTTCCATTGAAATGTCTACCACATCTCTTACTAGCACACAGATAATGACATCTCTTTCAATATAATATCTTAATCGTTCAACCGCTTTTTTATCTGTATTAAAAATTGTCTCAACAACTTTCATGCCGGACTTTTTTGCATATGCCTCGATACGGTCAGCTGTATCATTTGCATTATTCCTTACAAATATCAGACACTGCTTTTCTTTGGAATCCTGCATATTGCCTCCTATCTGCCGTCCCTGATGTTATGATAGAACTTTGATACCGTATCAAGCACCAGCCCTCTTATATCACTTTCCTGAACAGGCTCTTTGTACATCATCTCATAACACTCTTCAAGTTCTCCATTAATATCCTCCACATAGATATCATATTCGCTGAGTTTTCCAAGTGTATCAATAACGGTCTCATCTGTTGCACCAATCATATCCTTTGAAAGTGTTATGATTGTATTAACATCTTCTTCCATATTTAAACCAATAATGGCATATTTCATCGGAAATGAAACTCCTTCTGTAGAAGCAGGCTCTGAAAGCATAGCTACAATTTCATAGCCATTATCCTGACAATACTTTTCAAGCAACTTCGGCACAAAATGATCTGTAGCCTCTAATCCTGTTTTTGCATAATATATAATTGCTCTTTCCATCTTAAAATCTCCTTATAAATAATATTGATTTGATACTGTGCGCACTTTATCTCCTCACATAAGCTGACTTATCTGTACTCTCCACACCATCACACCTAAACATTTCTTTTCTGTCGGTGACCATAAATCAGTTTGTGTGGGAAGATAAAATACTATCTTCCCGGTTTCTTAACCATCCCCGTATCGGGTAACATATCCTTTGCCAGCCACAAACACTTCGTAGTTTCCTGCCCATCTGGACTTACGAAAGTAGCCACTCTCTGAAAATGCGTTTTGCTGAAATTCAGGTGCACTTATTATCTCATTACCTCCGGCTGCTAACCCGGTAGGCACAACCCTCTGCTCTTATCCTTAAAGGCTCCTGCTGTTACGTTTCTCATAATCGGCTACAGCTCTGAGGATAGTCATCGCACGAAATGGGATTCTGCCACCCTGTCATAGACAAGGCGATATAAGCTCGTGGGATATGCGTGTCCTATTCTGTTTTCAATATTCAACGGTTCTTTTCTCAGAACCTGAACAAAGTATAACTGACACCACGCATCTTCTACAGTAACCGACACTCTTTTGAACTAAGAGTAACACTCCCACCTGTTCCAAATCCTTATAAAAAAAGCCGGACTGCATTATCAAAAATGCAATCCGACTTTTTTATTCTGTCAGAAGTTTCATATTGTCAACGGCATTTAATACCATATTCCGGATAAACTGTACTTCCTTCTCCTTCAGACCAACCAGCAGATCATCGACTTCTGCCTTTCTTTCACACCCACACACAAGATAATCCAACGTTATATGAAACAATTCAGCAATACTAATCAGCGTATCTATTTTTGCTCCATTTACACCAGCTTCAATTTTCCGCAGAGCATCCACTGACAATCCAATCTGCTCGGCAAGCTGCTGTCTTGTCATTCTTCTTGCCGCACGCAACTCTTTTATTCTTTCTCCACTATTAACAATATCGTAGTACACCTTCCACTCTTTTCCGGCACCTTATATATTTGCTTAAGCTGTATTCATTGTACCGTAAGCGAATCTTTTGTAAGAGTGACTAAACCAGCTATTTCAGGTGGAATATTGTACACCTTAATACCAAGAATATAAATATTTGCGGATTAAAAAAGAGATATTTCCAAACTCTCATTACATTTTGGAAATATCTCTTTACTTAATATCCTCATCCGGCACAAACTCCATGATGTCCTCTATCTTACAATCAAGTATGGAACATAATCTGTTAAGGATTACCGTTTTTACGACCATATTCTTTCGCAATCGCTGTAACTGTGCTTTATCTATTCCATAATCTTTAATTAGTGCATACTGGCTAATATTTTTCTTCTTGAGTGTGATCCATAACCTGTCATATACTATCATTACAAAGACCTCCTCCTTGTATTCTACGCAAGAGTGTCCTATAATGATATGGTGCGTGTATGCACCATACTGTATGTATATGATAGAATAGAAAATAGCCATAATCTGCATAGAAAACAGCTCTCAAGGTTATTATGTAATATAGAACGGATTATCTGTTTTACTTTTATGGTATTCAACCGGGACAATTCAAGCACCTGACAATTTGACCGCAAATACCCTTCTCAGAAAGGATTCACAACAACACTATGAATGATAAAAACACATACTCTGTTGATAAATATTTGGAAATCATTGCCGAAAAAGAAGGAATCACAAAAGAAGAAGTCCAACAGGAAATTGGGCGGGCAGTTTCCATTGCTTTAAAAAGCCCTGATCCAAAAATGCAACGCTTCTGGACAGACTTTCCATGTGAAAATGATACTCCCACCATTGAAGAAATCATATACCATCTCGCTGAAAAATTTGCAAAAGAGTCATAGACAAAGGACAGGATAACTACCCGTCTATTCACTCAGATAATCTTCCTGTCCTCTTAATATTTGTTCAATCATATGTAATGCAAATTCTATTTCTCTTTCGTCACATCGATTCATCATAAATGCAAAACGCTCAATGTGTTTTTCTGGGTGCTGCTGGCTCATCAAAACCATAGGCGATGACTCCAATGCATGAACAATATTCAAATATGTATCAAGACTCATTGCCCTTCTGCCATTTTCAACACTTTTGATAGTATCCAATGATACATCTGCCCGTTCTGCAAGCTCTGCCTGTGTAATTCCAAGCCTTCTGCGTTCTTTTCTGATATTCTCTGCAATAATTTCGTATATGTGCTCTCTTTTCCCCATAGCCCCATCATCCTTTCTGACTTATCGCATTATATCAGAAATTATTATGGGTTTTAGGAAACTGTAATCCTTTGACATTTTCGTGTAATACTTTGCATATTCCTTCTAAACACCAATCTACTTTTACACTGAAATTTAAAATTTCAGCAAAATGTATATAACAACATGAGAAAAGCCCGTGGCAGATCCACGAGCTTTATCTCCAGTTTGAAGCATGGATATAGATAGTTCCCTGCTTTTATTTAGTGTAACATACACCTTTACTTAGCTACATGTGTAAAATCCCAGTGCGAAAATACGTCTACATAGCAGGTTTTTGTTTCAACCACATATCTCTCCATGCCGCCTAATGCTTCATTATATCTTTCTTTATATTTTGTCTCAACGACCTTATATGTATAATACATAGGACGATATTTGATTAAATAATGAGATCCTTTTGGAACAGTTACGGAGTATCCGCTACCTAAAGAATATGATTTTGATGCACCTAGTGTAACACCCAACTCACTTCCTATAGTTCCACCATTTGTATATCCACCGGAAACTGAAGCTTTAAAGGAAATATTATAAGAAGTATCTTGAGTGTAATTCAATGATAATTTTGCGCTAGATGTAGAACTACCACCACTCGTGCCATTTCTCCATGCACCACTTTTTAAACTACCTTTGGTATATTGATAACCATATACGGTAACAAAATCAGAAATGCGTTCTTCATTTTCCTCATCAGCTTTAATTTCCGTTTCAAAATAATCAGCTCCATCATGAGGCAAATTTTCAGTGTCATAGTTATGAGTCTCCGCAGCAAACGCTGTTGTCGAGCACCCCAAAATCAATATAAAACTTAAAACCATACTAATTATTTTTTTCATTAGAAGTCACCCCCGCTTTGCTTTAAAAAAACTATAAACCAGATAAATAATTGCCAAAATGATACTAAAAACAAAAAAGCCACCAATATAAATAAGAGGACTTTTAAAAAGATAATCCATGTTATTGGTAAGATATCCATTTCCTGAACTAAATCCAGTTATTGAGTCAATATATTGGACAATAATGGAAAGAAACGGAAGCGTACTTAAACCAAATATGCCAAAAATTATCATTATTATAGCTAAAATCTTCAAATGAAAATCTTTCATCAAAATCACCCCCTATTTTAATATCATTTTGTCGTTATATGCAGATCATTCTATAAGCATATTCATAATTATATTTACTTCTCCTTTCCTCAGTATTCAATGTGCCATATAGAGCAATCTGTTGTATATTCTAAGAATAGCAGGAATCAAAGCAAAAGAAAATATCCTATGCAGAAAGTGACCTGTTTTTGCAGAAAATGACCAACAGAACAAAAATTACTCAGAAATCAAGTAAAAAACACAGCATTGATACTATTTCAAAGCTACAGTTCTGCTCTAAAGAATATATTGAGAGTACGCTTTCAACAATATTTCCTAGTCTAAAAACGGTATTAGAAGAATTTTGGTAAAAATTTAGCAGGCAATAATTTGAATATTATTGCCTGCCAAATTAATGATGAAATCATATGATTCTTCTGTCAATCAGAACCAATCTGCTTTCTCCTATCGGAGTCCAAGCATACACACTCTTGCAATATAACGTATCATCAGCTCCGAGCCTGTGCTTTCTGTATATTGTCTGACCAATACTTATTGCTGAAAAAATTCCCATTTCTAGGCAAATTTCTGAACATATCCATAACAATATCATATGATAAGCCTGATGTGTCCACAAACATCTCTTTCCCATCTTTAGATTTAACTGCAATTCCGTTATCACCCACATACGCTACTGTATTGTCATCTAATTTCTGTATTAATCCCGTCATTTCCGCAAATTTCTTTAGCGCAAACTCCCCGGATTCTTCACAAAGTTTTCGGAACTTTTCTGCATCCTCACCTACCATATACGGATATTTTCCATCTCTAATATACCATGAAATTCCCGTTTCTGAATCCGTGTATTTAGGATCAGTTAATGCCCACTCTTCCAAAGGAACACCCTGATACCATACTGTCATTTTTTCACTGGAATCATTGCTTATTTCTGGTTCATCATTTTGAATTTCTTTCTCAGCAATTTCATCCTGCCCCTGTTCATATCCTCTACATGACACGTTACACTTTAGTGCCTCATAAATTTCTTGAACATTTGCATATTTGTTAACTGCTGCAACATCCGGTGTCTCTAACACTTCCTTTTGTTGAAAAGCCTTTGATTGGTTATATTTTGAACCTGATTTTCTTCCTGCGTAAATATTGTTATTTACAGCGGTATTTACCATATTTACCATATTTATAATCCCTCCAGCAGCAATATAATCTAATTTTCTTATTATAGTATGTTGCACTTTATGCCAGATTGCTATAAAATGCAACATACAATGAAAATATTCTGTTGCGCTTGCTTAATATCCCATATTCAAGCAGCTATTATTGTGCATAAGCAGCAGAAGCAATATAGCCTACCTGCGAAGACCCAACAGAATACAACTCATAATGGAAATGGTATCTAACGCCTACCTTAACACCTGTAAATGTCAGTGTCCATGAATCTCCTGAATAGTTAGCAATTTGTACCGGTGCACTTGTTCCGTCATTTCCTACAAGAGTAATTGTTCCCTGAAGATAATCTGTTCCACTTTCATTAGGCATATAAACATTTAAGCACAACTTTGTAACGCTTGAGTTATTAATGGTGTAATAATAATTTCCGTTGAATACACCGCTTCTGGAATTGCTTCTTGTAATGGTTCTATTTGCATCATACTGAATCGTATCTGCAAGAGCAACGGCGTCATCATAAGCAGGTACTACGTCCAAATCGCCACAATCGCTTACTTCTACTGCCTTATTTGCATTAGGGGCAGCCTGTCCCTGAGTGGATACTTCACTTGCAAACGCAGTTGTTCCCATTGCCAAACATAACATCAAACTCAACACCAACGCCTTTAAACTTTTTACTTTCTTCATTTTAAAATCTCCTTTCAAATTAACATCGTATAAATTTTCATTCCAACAGGAATCTATAAACAACTTTATGCTTTTTTCTGTCTTTCCAGATTTAGATAAGTATTCATATTTCGCATATAAAACATCTGCAAATCATACTTTCCTAATTTGTTCATATCCTGAATAACCTTTTCAAAGCTGGATATAAGGTCACATCTTTCATTTAATCCCATGTGACCAGTTTCTTGTGGAAAAGAGCTGAGACTATTACCCCTATCAACATCATAATATGCCTCCAAAGCACTCATTTCGACATAAGAAGCATTTCTCAAATCAATATCGTTAATATTAATCTTTTCTTCAAATTCTTTTCCATTTTCATCAATCCCTTTGGCTATCACTACAGGATTATCATCTGTTGACTCTTCTGCATACTTAATATAAAACGAAAGACCGGTTCCATTTCCGCCTGAAAACAACATATCATCCGTCTTTAAATACACTTTCATTGATGTCTGAGGAAATGCCTCATTTCCGTTAACAGATGTTTTGCTATTGTTTTGTCGCTTTCCAAATAATTCAGATACACTCTGCACTCCCGAACCAATACGCATTTAACCACCTCCATTCGCATTATAATATAGCCATGAGCAAAACTCCACATACTCAGTATTTATGCATGTTTGCGAGGCATGG
>OGMN01000043.1_pt1 | contig 130374 bp, 124 predicted proteins | sample 1573211 | NCBI WGS metagenome assembly OGMN01 (sample SAMEA2581876, study PRJEB24529) | metagenome | biome: Human gut stool | place: China | collected 2011
GAAAGCAAGTCTCGCAGATAAGCTGTTCAACTTCCTGCATAATCAGTTCATCATCGCTGGGAAGCTCGTAGGCTTCGATCTTTTGGATGCCTGTCGGGTTACGCAGTCCGTAGTCAATCTGTTTTCCATTTCCGGTTTTTACATAGCGGTAGACCTCGGCACCGAATGAAACATTGTCACCAACGTTGTGATCTTCAAAGCCGGATTTGTCCATCCAGACGTGATCCTCTTTTCCGTCAAACATTGTCCCATCGGTGTACATTCCACTAATGAAGACCCGCTTGAAGCAAATATGTTTTGGCTTAACCTTCTCAATCTGTCCTTTGAAATGAGACATAACCGCATTGAAAAAGCAGTCAGCAAAGTACGGACGGTGTTTCTTACCCAACGATGCGAATTGAACGTCGAGATAATCATTGTAGGAAAATCTCTCCGCTCCAACAACATTACGCTGGGACGCTGGGTCGAAAAGAATGATCCCGCCTTCGTCTAATACGCAATCCTTTTCTCCATAGTAGATTGCCAAAAGCGATTCTTCATCTGGATACTTGGCAATCAGAGCAGCAGCTTTTTTGAGCCGATTCTGCCGCTTTTGCCTTTCGCAGCGTTCGCACTCATACTGCTCCGCAAGAATGCGATCTTCTATGTGTCTGCTTTCGTCTTTTGTCAGCAACGGCGATAAATGGTCAACGCAATCGTAATCCCCATTTTCCATGCGCGTTTTGAAGCGGGCAAGAACTTCTTTAAGTTCCTCAGTGGTCAGATACCTCGCCTTATCAATAGAGCAGCTATGATAACAGCCAGTGGATGTGTTGCCATGCCCATCGCCATACATAATGGCGGTATTCCATGGGCAAAAATAGTGCTCCTTGTGGACGAGCCGTCCTCGCTTCAAGTCCTCCTCAAATTCCGGAAAGACCGCCGGATTGCCGCAGCCCTCGTGATCCTCCACCCAAAACCCGGAAGGACCCTTATCTGCGTGACTGATCATCACATTGATTGCGTCAGCCGTAGCCTTTTTCGTTTGCTTATTCTTCATAACTAAAACCTCCGTTAATAAGTGCCGCCAGACAGCGACCTGACATGTTAACGTGGTCTTTTAGAGTATTTGCGGGAATTATAGCATATTTCGTTGTACTTGTCTATCCTGCTTGCTTGGCCGGACAAGCAAAAACAGTTTTCAAATCCAGAGGTTTCTATCGCTGTAAATGATGTGCTGCTTACGGAAATGGATTCCACTGTTCATTGGATGGTGAACAACTAATTGTAACCATGCAATAGCGAACGGAACGGTGAGCGCAGTACACAGATTGCAGAAGCGCGGAATAATGGACAAAATTATCGTTTCAGCAAACTTCTTCCCTATCCTCACAAGGATTGGTTTAAGTGAGGGATTTCTGACTACTTTTCTGAAAGAAGACATCTCAGAAGACCTCTTATGAAACATGTTGGAATTGGCGTTTAACTGACGTATGGGCTGTACTTACACAATGGTATGGATGCATTATTGCTCCTGATTTTTGCGTTGTTCACAGGTGAGCTAATTCCGGATTATCGACCTTAAATCGTACAAAATCCATCCTATCCATTTATCATCAACAAAGGCAACTGCAAAAGCAAAGGGCACGTGCCTTAATGACACATACCCCTTTTGTCAGCAACCCTTGTCCGGCAACTGCCATAGTATTTGCTTCTCAAAACCTGTTTTATGGACAGCTACCACGGGGCCTTCTTTTGTGCTTTATTTGTTTAATTGCATAGACGTAAGCAGGGGGAAAAGCTCCTACAGAACACAGATTTTTCACAAAGCGAACACTTTTTGAATACAAAATTTTCCTATACTTGAGAAAACAATGGATTTTGAACGGAATCATAATCGGAGGTTCACCGTGAAAAATAAGAAGATCAAACAGCTGATAAACTCTGAGAAAGCAGAAAAAAAGAGTACAAATGACCGTAAAGGACGTAAGAAGTGGATGGTTGTTGCCCTGATTCTGGTGCTGGCGATAGGAGGCGGTTCGGTGACAGCAGTCGTGATACTGCATAAAAACGGGAATGCGACAGCATTTTCCATGCCGGGGAATATGGCAGGACTGACACTGACGGAAGATATGGTGGCGGCTTCTGGTGTTACCAATGTCGGTATTACGGAGGAGACCTTCGATGTGGAGAATCTGACGACCAATCTGGAGATAGAGGAAGTATATGCCGTGTCTGGAGAAGAAGTAACTGCCGGGGATAAGATTTTGAAGCTGACGGAGGACAGTGTGGAGGAAGCCAGAAAGGAACTGGAAAGAGCACTGGAGGATGCGGAGCTTGCGTATCGCACCGGAGCTATCGAATATGAGCAGAACCTGATCACAGCGGAGTATACGAGAGACAGTGCCATCCTCACCGGACAGCAGGCGAAGGAAGTCTATGATGAGACCGTAGCAAGTCTGCAGAGTGCTGTGACCAGGGCAGAAGAGGAATTACAGGATGCCGAGGATGATATAGCAGAGTATGAATCCTATGTGAATGACGGTTCCTATAAGAGTTATTTCAAAGTGGATGAGTATCAGGCAATCTATGATGAGAACCTGAAAGCACTGACGGACAAGATGGACGAATGGGGTATCAGTTGGTCGCAGGTCACAGGCGGTGGAGGTTCGGTACAGATCGGTGGCGGAGCCGGCGCTAATATGCAGAGCGGCGGAACTTCCAACGCCAGCATTTTAGCTTCTCTTTACAGTATTCTGGAACAAAATCTGAAAGATTTGGAGGAAGCAGAGGATAAATATGAGGATGCATTAACTAATGCTGCTTTTGAATTACAAACTTTGCAGTTAAAGCTTTCCAGTCTCCAACAGGCAGTCACGGAGGCGAAGGAAGATTATGAGATCCAGCTGGCGCAGGCAAAGCTGACCTATGAGACTTCCCTGTCCGGCGCAGAACGGGCAGAGAGCGATTATAATACTACGGTGGAAAAAGCTAAGTCCGATCTGGCAGCTCTGAAAAGTACTTATGAAGATGCCAAAGAGAATCTGGAACTGTTTGAAAGCAGTGTGGGAGACGGATATTTCTATGCCTCGGAGGACGGAACGATCCTGCGGACCATGGTGCGGGCGGAGCAGGCTCTGACTTCCGATGCAGTGGTATTCGTTTACAGCAATCCGAAGGAGCTGACGGTCACCGTATCGGTAGATCAGTCGGATATTACAAAACTGACTGTAGGCGACAGTGCTTATGTGCAGTCCTCCGCAGGCAGCGGATATACCGGTGTGATCACAGCCATTGATCCGGTATCCTCGTCTAGCAGCCGTACCAGTGTCACTTACAGCGTGACGGTACAGATCAATGTAGAAGATGAGGAGGACAGTTTAAGTGCCAACGAATCCGTCACCGTAGTCTTCGGCATGACGGAGGAAGAGATCGAGCAGTTACAGCAGAGACAGAGTATGCAGGGCAGACCTGACGATGTGTCCGACGGCGATGCGATGCCGCAGGGCGGTCCCGGAGGCGGCGAAAAGCTGGAAAATGGTGAGATGCCGGAAGGAGCCCCGGGCAGCGGAGAAGTGCCGGAAAACGGTGGCATGCCGAAAGGCGGCTCCGACAACGGGGAATCTACGGAAAATGCAAATGAACAGCAGGGAGGACAGACACAGTCATGAAATTAAAAAGCCCACATTTTGATAAACTGAAATCCCTCACGAAAAAGCAGAAAAAACTGATCCTGGCGGGGATCGCATTACTTCTGCTGATCCTGGCAGCCTGCTATACCGTGTTTATTGCACCGTTACTTCAGAAAGAACAGTGGATCTACAAAGAAGAGACCGTGGAGCGTGGTACTTTAAAGGTAGGTGTTACTGAGAGCGGCTCTCTGGAATACAACACAAAATCCATAGATTACGATCTGAATCTGGACGTCAGTGACGATGACGAGGATGACAGTGAGGAAGATGACGATGATACCGTACAGAAATATCTGAAGATAGAGGAGATCTATGCTGCCAGCGGGCAGCGTGTCACCGAAGGCGAGGAACTGCTGAAATTCACGGAAGACAGCGTGGAGGCGGTTCGGGCGCTGTTGCAAAATGCGGTAGTGGAGGCGCAGGCAGACTATGCGGAGGCAGAGAGTACCTATGAATTGTCCCTGCTGGAAGCCCAGACCGACTACGATACCCAGAAGATCAGTGCTTCCTATGCGGCATCCATCCGCAATACTTCCGGGACCAGCGTGACGAACAAAGTGGCATCTCTGCAGGTACAGCTGGAGCAGAAGCAGGCGAATACAGCTTCTCTGCAGGAGAAGCTGACAGAAGCCCAGGAAGATTATCAGGATGCATTGGAAGATTATGAAGCGGCAAAAGAAGGTTATGAAGGCGCCGGAACCGATAATACAGTGAATTTTATGACGATCCAGAATGGTTATCTCAGTGCCAGATCCAAATACCAGCAGGCAAAATCAGCGTTGACGCAGGCAGAGGATGCTTTATCGGAGAATGAAAGTGCTATTACCGATCTGCAGAACCAGCTGGCAGCGGCACAGGCAAAGCAAAAAATCGATAAGCTGGATACAGAAGAGACCTATCAGGAAGCGGTGATCACCGGGCAGAATGCCCAGACCACTTACAACGCTGCTGTGGAAGATCTGAAGGAGACCTTACAGGAAGCGGAAGAGACGAAAGAAAAACGGGAAGAACAGTTACAGGCCTTTGAAGATTTCGTCGGAAGTGATGGTATCCTGTATGCCACAGAAGATGGTGTAATCACAGAGGTCAGCTACGAAGCGGGAGATCGCCTGACGACGACAGGAGCTCTGTTTTCCTATGCAACGTCGGATGACATGAGAATCTCCGTGGATGTGACCCAGGAGGATATCGTGGACCTGCAGGTAGGAGATGCGGTAGATATCACCTTTACGGCATACCCGGAGGATTCCTATACCGGAAGCATTCTCTCCATCAATACCACGGCTACTTCTGATTACAGCAACACGGTAAGCTACACTGTGGAGATCAGCGTGGAAGGTGAACTGGAGCAGCTCTACGGCGGCATGACGGCAGATGTGATCTTCGTTACCGAAGAAAAAGAAGATGTCCTCTATGTATCCCGTAAGGCGATCGTAGAAGAGAACGGCAAGACCTATGTCTATCGTAAGACAGCACTGGGTGGCAGGGAACTGGCAGAGGTAGAGACTGGTATCACCAACGGTGTGGACATTGAGATCCTGTCAGGACTGGAAGAGGGCGATACCATCTACCTGGCAAGTAAGGTCAGCTCCGAGGCAGAAGTCAAGAGTACGGAGGAGACTGCCGATTCCGGCAGCAGTTCTGATACCGCAGTTGGCAGTGATATGGAGTTCGGGATGTCGGAGGATATGCAGATGCCGGGAGGCGGTGACATGCCCCAGGGTGGTCCCGGAGGCAGCGGTTCCGGCAGCTTCGGCGGCGGAATGCCGGGCGGTCCCGGAGGACAATAAATCAAGCGGATGGAGCAAATGTTGAGAAACAGACAGGAATGATTGGGAACAGTTATGAAGCAGAATGAAAATGGGAAAAAGATCAAAGAAAATATAAGAAATCAAATGCGACGGATTGGATCATGGAAAAGCTGGTCGAAAAGACGCAAGCTCACCACAGGTGTCTGTGGTGTCTGTGTGATCGCTGTAGTGGCTGGTGCCATTGGTCTCTCCGGTGGTTCCGACACGGAAGTCATTTATAAAGAGACCACGGTAAAATACGGTACACTGGTCAAAGGTGTGACGGAGAGCGGCTCCGTGGACATCGGTACGGTGGATCAGACCTTTGATCTGGATATGAGTGCCCTGCAGAGAACGGATACTTCCGGCAGCAGTTCCTCCGGCGGCTCCTCCGGTAGTACTGCCGGCAGCAACTCTGGATCCGGTGGATTTGGAGGCATGAGTGCTTCCGGTGGCGGAGCCCAGGGAGGCTTAGACATGTTTGGGCAGATCTTTAATATGGGCGGCAGTAGCTCCGGCAGCAATGGTGACGATTCTACCCTGGCTGTGGCGGAGGTAGTGGTCTCCGTGGGGCAGCAGGTGTCCGAGGGAGATCCCCTGTACCTGCTGGAAGAAGACAGTGTCTCCGATTTGGAAGAGGAACTACAGTCCAACGTAGAGAAAGCAAAAGCAGATCTGGAGGCCGTAGAGGCTGACCAGACCCTGTCCAGACAGCAGGCAAAATATACTTATGACAGCAGCACTGCCTATGGCAGTTATATTGATACCGAATACATCACCACACTGCAGGAGCTACAGAATGCGGTAGATTCTGCAGCAAGCGCATTGGAGCAGGCGCAGACCAGTCTGGAAGATTATCAGGCACAGCTGGAGGAAGTAACAACTGCTTACGAAGACGCGGCACAGGTATTATCCAACTGCCAATACAGTCTGAACAATACGGATCCGGCAGATGATACCTATGGATATGTCTATTTTGCACAGCTGACGACACAGGCACAGTCTACTGCGGACTCTCTGGAACAGCAGAAGGAAGAACTGGAACAGAAGGTAGAGCAGGCAGAAGAAAATGTGACCACAGCCGAGACCGCTTATAATAAAGCAAAGCGGGAACTGGGGCAGGGAAAACTGACCGCAGCCGAGACAAAAAAACTTCGGACGCTGGCTTACAATACTGCACAGGAGACTTACGATATTGCGCTGGGGTATCTGGAACAGGATCTGTCCGATCAGCAGGAAACCTACGATGAGACTCTGGAAAAATGGAACGAGTTCAGCACTTATATCGATGGTAATGCAGTATGTACAAGATACAACGGTGTCATCACCGGCGTGGAGCTGGAGGCCGGAGACAAGATCAGCACCGGAACCTCTCTGGTTACCTTATACGATATGGACGAAGTGACCATGACGGTAACAGTGGATGAAGATGATATGACGGATATCTCTCTGGGATCTGCGGCGAATATTGCATTGACGGCATATCCGGAAGATATCTTTACGGCAAAGGTGACGGCCATCGGAGATGCGACATCGGATTCCAGTGGAAACATAACTTATGACGTAACTGTCACATTAGAAGGGGATGTTTCAGGACTGTTCCAGGGCATGACAGGAGATGTGACTTTCGTTACGGAACAAACGGAAGAAGTGCTGTATGTCTCACGCAGAGCCATTATCACAGAGGATGACAAGACTTATGTAAAAGTGAAGACAGCAGATGGCAGCATTGTGAAAAAGGAAATAACGACAGGACTGTCAGATGGCTCTAATGTGGAGATCTCCGGAGATATTGCAGAAGGAGATACCGTATTGATCGAAAGCAGCATTACGAAGTAGAGCGGAGACCTGTGGGAAAGTAAGGTCAATGGAAGGGAAGAAGTAGAATATGAGATTATCCGAAATATTGCGTCTGGTGTGGCTGAACCTGTCACAGAATAAATTCAAAGTGATCCTGACTTCCATCGGTATCGTTGTAGGATCTGCCACTATTATGCTGGTATTGGCAATCGGTACCGGCGGAAAAGAAGAAGTGGCGGAACAGTTCAAGAACCTGAATGCCGGAGCTATTGATATTTCCTGCGACAGCAGTGACAGCGGCGGATTTAGCTTTGAGATGCCGGGAGGCGGAGGAAGTGTTACCGTTACCAATATGGGCGGAGGACCCGGAGGAGGTTCCGGCGGCGGTACGTCTGGTGGTCCCGGCGGTGGCATGGATTTCGGCGGATTTTTCGGATTCGGACAGGAGGAAGAGAGCGAAGCCGTGACATTGACCAGTGAAGACTGTGATGATCTGGCGACTTTTGTATCGGGAATCTCTGCAACTACGGTCTCTTATTCCACTACAGCATCGGTGGAGGGAGGCGATATGACCTCTGCTTCCTATTACACCATTGCCGGTGTGGAGGACAATTATGCTGCCATCAGTAATCTGGAAATGGCCATCGGGGATTTCCTCACAGAAGAAAACAACGAGAGCAAGGAAAAGGTGTGCGTACTGGGTGCCACCGTAGCAAAGGAAATTTTTGGCAGCGCCTACGATGCTTATGACGGTATAGTCTATATTGATGGCCGCCCCTATATAGTATCAGGGGTACTATCCGAGATGGGAACTGTGGCATCCGGCATCAGTCCGGATACGGCGATCTATATACCTTACGAAACCGGCATCAAATACATTACCGGTACGAATATCAGTCCAACCATCACGGTCATTGCGGAGGATGTGAATCAGGTGAATACTGTAATGACGGATGTGGAGAGTACCTTAAAAGAAAGCTATCCCAACACCACATTTACCATCAGCGATGCCGGAAGCAAGATGGAGGCAGCCTTCGCTTCCAATGAGACTTTGACCTTACTGCTGATTTCCATGGCAGTGATCGTATTTATTGTCGGCGGTATCGGTATTATGAACGTGCTGTTTGTATCCATCAAGGAGCGTACCAACGAGATCGGTATTTTGAAAGCGCTGGGCTGTTCCCGGAAGGATATCTTGTTGGAGTTTTTATTGGAGGCAAGTTTTACCAGTCTGGTAGGAGCGGTACTGGGGGTGCTGGTGGCTCTTGGAATTACGCCATTCGTGCAGCTGTTCAACGTGAGAGTGTCCCTAGCGGTACAGGGTGCAGTATTGTCGCTGTTGTTTGGTGTCCTCACCGGAAGCATCTTCGGCTTCTATCCGGCGTATAAGGCATCGAGACTGATCCCCGTAGAAGCTCTGAATCAGGAGTAGTGTGAAAAATAAATTTTTCACACGCAAATTTGTGCCAAAGGCCCAAAGTTTGCAGGTTATGAAAGGCGTAAGGATTATGATGGAAAACGCAATGATCACCATGAAAAAAATAAATAAAGGCTATATGCTGGGAGAGGAGCGTCTGCCGATTTTGAAGGACATCAATTTTCAGGTAAATAAGGGAGAATATGTGGCAATCTTAGGCCCTTCCGGTTCCGGTAAGACTACGTTAATGAATATGGTCGGCTGTATGGATGTGATGGACAGTGGGGAATATTATCTGGATGGCATGGCAATCCACGAGACCAAAGAGGACGATCTGACCATGGTACGCAACCAAAAGATCGGGTTCATTTTCCAGAACTATCAGCTGATCCCGACCTACAATGTCATGCAGAATATTATCATGCCCCTGCTGATGCGTGGCATGACTCATGAGGAAGCAGAAGAAAAGTGTAAAAATACTATCAAACTGCTGGGGCTGGATCATCGTATCGGACATAAGCCCAACGAATTGTCCGGCGGACAGAAGCAGAGAGTATCCATTGCCAGAGCACTGGTGGGACAGCCGGCGATCCTGTTAGCGGATGAGCCTACCGGTGCTCTGGATCAGACCAGCGGCAAGGAAGTACTGAAACTGTTCCGGGAACTAAACGATATGGGTAACACCATCGTCATGATCACCCACGACCTGGGCGTAGCACAGTCTGCGAAACGTATCGTGCGTATTGTGGACGGACAGTTACAGGAATAAGGGATAGTCACTCAGCCAACGGGAAAGAGGCTGGGACTGTTCCAGACCGGATTTCAGGGTACGGTCGGCATCCGATTTATTTTCTGCCGGTATTATCAGCAGAAATTCTTTCCCGTCCATAAGTACACCGCAGAATACGGTTTTCAGATCCCGGGAGATAAGAAACATATTTCCCGGGATATTTGTTACAGATTCGGTCAGGCAGGAGTAATAGGGTTCTTCATCGATAAAAGGTGCATAGAATCCTATGTCATCCGCACCTTCCACGAAAAGCCTCTCTCCGTTCATCCAGACATTTCCCGCTATGGCGTCTTCCTGATTCCCCCAGAGATAATGTAAGGCTTTCCCGTGGATCTCCACCGATACCTGTTCGAAGGTATCCGGTTCCGTCAGACTGACCAGCATTCCGGTTCCGGTATAGTCATAATCCTTTTTGATGGGAGTATGATAATAGCGGATCCCGTAGTCTCCAAGGCAAAATAAGGCAAATACGAGCAGAAAAATCAGAATGCCGCAGAAAACGGTTCTTAATTTTTTATTTCGCATCATGGTTCTTGCCTCCTTTTTATTTTATTATACAATCAGATATCCATACTGGCAATGAGCTGAAACATTTCCTCGGCGGTCATGTGATCTGCGGTGATCACGTATACATAATTGTCAGCTTCATAATAAGCCATGGCGTAACCATCCACATAAGTATATACCGTGGCAATGTGACCGCCGATGACATGTTCCTCTTCGGCATCGTATTCATTGTCTAATACGAGTGTCAGGGCATTATTTGCGGAAATTAGCATTTGCTCCCAGATGAGCTGTTCTCCGGCATTGTTTTCATAGAAAATTTCACAAAAAAGAGGACTGTCTCTTCGGTCTGTCTCTGTATAGCCCTCCGGGATGCAGGTCGGTATCGTGGGAGTGAGTACCGCATCTTTTTCCCCGGAAGAGTAGTTATACTGCGTAGCATCCTCGCGCAGGGTCTTTAGTGTCATGAAAAACTTATCCCGATAGGCATCCACACTTAACGTCAGAACCAGTCCGGCACATACGATACCGGTGAAAAAGATTGCCATGCGTTTTAGGAGCTGTTGTGCACCGGTCAGCACCGGATGGGCTTCCCGGCGGATCACTTTTTGCATTTTTTGTTCAAAACGTTTTGAAAATACATATTCCCGATCAACCTGATTTTCTAATGCTGTTATCATGGCATTGTCCACCACAGGCATATGCTGATAGAGCCATTCATCCGTTATTTCCATGGATCTCATTATTTTCCTCCCGTTTATTCAAAGCTTCCTGTATCATAATCTTTCCCCGGGATAATCGCTGCCGGATCGTTCCTTCGGTGATGCTTAATACTTTTGCGATTTCATCGTTGTCCATATTGCCGGAGTATTTGAGGAGAAATACATCCCGGTATTTTACGGGCAGGCATCTAAGGATGTCCAGTATTCCGTCATCCACATCCGTCTCCGCATAAGTCACCGGGACATTACATTCTTCCAGTTCATCCACATAGATTTCCCGTTGAAATTGATGGTTTCGCTTCCGGTAAATAGCTATAGTCGCATTTTTCGTTATGGTAAGCAGGTAGCGTTTCGTCGCCGTGGCGTCGATTTCCCCTATTTTTTCCATGTTTTTCGCAATTTTTATAAACGCCTCATGTACGGCATCTTCCGCAAGAAAAGTATCCTTCAGCACATTCAGAGCTACTTTCATCATAAGGTGCCGATAGGTTTCATAGAGAATCGCAAACTTTTGTTTGTCTTCTTCGGCGTCGATCATCATCAGATATATCATTTGTTGTTCCCAGGCCTTTCAATGAGTCATAACGAAGGTTCCTGTTCCTATTGTTACAAAAACGTAAAAATATTTCAATTGCAGGTTTATATGTTTGTCCCAATAGTATCTTTTGGGTAACCGGGGCACTTTATTGTGCCTGCTTTACGGATCCCGGCGATGGGGGATATAATGATTTCATTACAGGAGAGCGTAAAAAGAGCAGAAACGAGCATAGAAGAAGCAAAATGGGAGAACAGGAAAAACGAAGACAATACCTCATCCAGGCACTTTTGCGGGAGCGGTCGGAATATGAAGCGATGGAAATTCCGATGCAGGAGGATGAACAGAGACAGCTTCTGCGGGGACTGATGAACATCCGGGCGCCCAAGCGATGCAGTGAGGAATTTCTGAGGATACAGGATGCCTATTTACAGGAAGCTGTGAAGGAAAAAGGGATAGTGGAATGACCGGATGTTATGTGCCGAATCATAAGTGCATCGACAACTGCATCCACAGCTTTGCGGGGGTGCAGCTGCGACTGGACTGCGCCCGGATGATGGAAGAACAGGGGCATGAGGAACCCACCGGACAGGCGAAGATCACGAAAGCCTACAATCTGCCCTGCCGTTATGTCCTGCATACCGTAGGTCCTATTGTGCAGGGAAAGCTGACGGAGAAACATTGCGCATTGCTTCGGTCCTGTTACTTGTCCTGTCTGGAACTGGCATCGGCATACGGGCTGGAAAGTGTGGCGTTCTGCGGTATATCCACTGGGGTATTCTGCTTTCCGAACGACAAGGCGGCGCAGATTGCCGTACAGACGGTACAGGAGTATTTGGAGGAGACTCCTGACAGCAGTGTCAAAAATGTGATCTTTAATGTGTTTAAGAATGAGGATTTGCAGATCTATGAGAGAATTCTTCGGTCGTAGATTTTCGATTACTCTAAATGCAGAGAAAAACTTGCACCCGGCAGATTGCTGTGATACATTGGCTGTAAAAGAAATACAAGAGAGGAAAAGAAAATGGCAGGATATCTGATTAAGGATACCACAAAAGAAGAGCGGGAGCAGATCGTTGCGGAGTCTCTGGGATATATGGAAGCCAACTGTGATGGCTGCAGTTCGGGACTGGCGGAAATGTATCAGGCATACATCGACGGGGAGAAGGAGCTTCGGGACATCAATATGGAATTTCATGCAGGTTATGTATCTGGAGAGGAAGTGCCCGGCCGCAGGTCTTGTCCCATGTAATAATAGTGTGCGGGAAAGATGGATTCCCGGCATAAATAAAATGTTATCTGCAAAAACTCTTAGTAACAGAATGCGAAAGGCAGGAAAGAGAAATGCAGATGAGAGACGATCTTGGAATTACAACAAAACTGGAAAATGGCAAGGCTTATCTGGAATTTGCCCTGCCGGAAAAGATAGGGCGTTTGCTGTCCGCTTTACAGATTGAGATCTGGGAAGGTGCGGAGGGCGAACGCCTTGTTTTTCATGGGCAATACTCATCAGAAGAAGCGGATTCCATGACGGCGTTGCTGTTGCGGCCGCATCTCTGGGACGGCATGCGGGATCCCTATGTCTATCTGGTGAAGGCGCAGGGAAGGTTCGGAACCGTGGAGTATGGAGAAAAGATGGGTGGTATGGAGAAGGAGGAAGAGTCAGATCCTGCTGAGGATATACTCAAGGCAGTGGAAGTGTATTGGCTTCAGGAACTGGCAATTTGTGACGTGCGTGTCATAGATAAAAAGGGAATTTTTCTCAATGAGAAAGAGTTCCAGCCAAGAGGGGTAGTCTATCGTTTTCCCCCGCAGATCAGCGGTGTCGGGATATGGGAGGAACAGATGAAAGGAGATCTAGAACGATTGGTCCGGATGGGGGTAAATGTGATCCGGCTGGAAGGAACCGGAACCGGGGCAGAGGGGGTGAACTGCTCCGAAGTGAGAACGTTTTACAGCCTGTGCAGAAAGCGTGGATTCCTCACTGGGGACCTGTGGATAAGACCGGAAAATCTTCCGGTATATCGTGGATTATCCGGAGAAACGGCAGAAGATGCACTTCTTTCGGCGGATGGCAGGACACTGACAGAGCGATACTACTATTATCAGGCAAAATGGAGCAGCGAACCGGTGCTCTATCCGGTACTTTCCACCCTGCATCGTCAGGAAAACGGGCTGGTCTCCCTGACAATTTACAGCAATCAGAAAAAAGTGGTGCTCTATGTGGACGGAGTACTTTTTTTATTCCAGTCGGCTGCATCCGGTGATCCGGAGTTCATTTTTGAAGATATTCCTGTGGCGAAGCTGCCGTTGCATCTGGCGGCGGAGGCAGGAAATTTAAGCATTTCGCTGACCGTGACGAAGCTTTAAGGGTTGGGGCTTCACAGATTTTTCACAAATGTTTCACCTTTTCATGACATTTGAGACATATACTGATACAAGGGTGTAAAGGTTAACCGCTGTTCATGCTTGCATGATAAAGCGGTTGAATTTTACACCCGCAAAACATGAGGAAGTAGCGATTTGCGTAGCAAATCAGCGGATTCCGAATGTTTTTAGAATTGTGGGAGCAGCTTGCTGCGAAGCAATTCGGGGTATCAGTTACGGGTACCCGTAGATATCAGGTGGGGGTATCACACCATATCCGGGAGGCAAATATGATAGAAGTAAGCAATCTTACAAAAAAATATGGTGACCATATTGCCGTAGATCATCTCTCTTTCCGTGTGGAAAAGGGACAGATTTACGGCTTTCTTGGTCCAAACGGCGCAGGTAAATCCACGACCATGAACATCATCACGGGTTATCTGGCAGCCACGGAGGGTACTGTGACGATCGATGGCAAAGATGTCCAAAAAGATCCGGAGGAGGCAAAGCGTGCCATCGGTTATCTGCCGGAGCTTCCGCCGCTGTATGTTGACATGACTGTCAGAGAATACCTGGATTTCGTGGCAGAACTGAAAAAAGTGCCGAAAAAAGAGCGGAAGCAGCAGATTGATGAGGTCATGGAAATGACACAGATCACCGATATGCAGCAGCGTCTGATCAGGAATCTGTCAAAAGGTTACAGGCAGAGAGTCGGACTGGCGCAGGCAATCCTTGGCTACCCTGAGGTTATCATTCTGGATGAGCCCACGGTAGGTCTGGATCCGAAACAGATCATCGAGATTCGTGATCTGATCCGCAAGCTGGGGGAGAATCATACCGTGATCCTCAGCTCCCATATTCTGTCGGAGGTCAGTGCGGTCTGCGACCATATTATGATCATAGCCCACGGTAAGTTGGTAGCCAGTGATTCTCCGGAGAATCTGCAGAAGCTTATGAGTGGTTCCATGGAACTGGATCTGGAAGTAAAGGGAAGCATCGCTGCGGTGAAGAGTGCATTGCAGGAGATCTCACAGATCGACCGGATCGAAGAGAACACGGAGGCATCCAAAAATATTGCAAAGCTGAAAGTGATCTCCAAAGAGAATGCAGATATCAGAGAGCAGGTATTCTATGCACTGGCAGATGCAAAGCTGCCTATTTTAGAGATGACCCATGCGGAGAAGTCTCTGGAAGACATCTTCCTGGAACTGACCGAGGATGTAGCACCCACACAGCCGGAGAAGCACAAACTATTCTCAAAAAGAAAAAGGCTGGAAATGTCAGATGTTGCCGCACAGCAGACAGAAGCTTCGGAAGAGGAAGCACAGCCCGAAGAAGAGAAAAAAGAAACTGTAACTACAAAGGAGGCGGAATAATATGCTAGCCATTTATAAGAGAGAATTGAAATCCTATTTCCGTTCCTTTATCGGATTTTTATTTATTGCAGTCACCCTGTTTTTCCTGGGACTGTATTTCAGCGTTTATAACCTGATGAACGGATATCCTTATTTTGCGTATGTGGTATCCAGCGTTACCTTTCTATTCATGCTGACCGTGCCGATCCTGACTATGCGTATTCTGGCGGAGGAAAAGCGGAGCAAGACGGATCAGCTGATCCTGACAGCACCGGTGTCCGTAGGCGGCATCGTTATGGGAAAATTCCTGGCTCTGTTAACTATATTTGCCATTCCCGTAGCGATCATCTGCTTTTACCCGCTGATCATGGCGCAGTACGGCAGTGTTCCCATGGGAGAGGCCTATCTGTCGATCCTGGCATATTTCCTCTTCGGGATGACCGCCATTGCCATCGGTCTGTTCCTGTCTTCCGTGACAGAGAGCCAGGTCATCGCAGCAGTACTTACTTTTTTAGTATTGTTCCTGGGATATATGATGGATTCTATCTGTTCCATTATTTCCAGCACCGGCAATCTGTTGACGAAGCTGCTGCGCTGCTTTGACCTTTACACACCATTTTCCAATCTGTTAAATGGCACACTGGATGTATCTTCTATCGTATATTATGTATCCGTTACGGCACTGGTTCTGTTCCTGACGGTACAGTCCATTCAGAAACGCCGTTACAGCATGTCCGTGAAGAACTTAAGCTTCAGTGCTTACAGTACCGGTATGATCGCTGTAGCTGTAGCGCTGGTAGTAGTCGTTAATATTATCATGGGCGAGATGCCTTCCAGCTGGACAGCAATCGACATGACCAGCCAGAAGCTGTATTCCCTGACGGATCAGACCGTCGACTATGTGAAAAATATGCAGGATGATGTGACAATCTATGTGTTGGTAAATAAAGACAATCAGGATACCACGCTGGGCCAGACCCTGCAGCGGTATGATGATCTGTCCGACCATATCACCGTGGAATATGTGGATCCCACCGTCAATCCTATGTTCTATACCCAGTACACCACCGGCAACATTAGCACGAACAGCCTGATCGTGGTCAGTGACAAGCGCAGCAAGGTCATTGATTACAACGATGTCTATGAGTCTTCCTATGATTTTGACTATTCGACGTACAGTTATAACACCACGACCACCGGTTATGATGGCGAAGGACAGATTACCAGTGCGCTGGATTATGTGTTAAATGATGATATGCCCAAGGTATATATGACAACAGGACATAATGAACTGAGTTTAAGCAACACTTTTACATCCGCACTGAACAAGGAAAATGTGGATTATGAGACCGTAAATCTGATGGATCTGGATGCTATCCCCGACGATGCGGCCTGTCTGTTCATTAACGGTGCCACCAGCGATTTTTCATCCGATGATAAGGATAAGGTGATCGACTATCTGAACAACGGTGGAAAAGTCATCCTGGTAACCGGTTATACCGATGAGGAGACACCCAATATAGATGCTATCTTAAGCTACATGAATCTGAGCATTGCCAAAGGACTGGTAGTGGAGAATGATTCCAACGGCTACTACAGAAGCCCGTATTATATTCTGCCGACACAGAGCTCTGACAGCTATACCTCCGGTACCTACGGAAAATATCTGTTCCTGCCGTATTCTCAGGGCATCATCGTCCCGGAGAAAGTAAGTACCGACGAGACAGCCACCGGCGATATCACTTATGATGTATTCCTGAGCACCTCCGACAGTGCATTTGCAAAACAGGATGTGAGCAATGCGCAGGACTTCTCGCAGGGTGAAAATGATGTAAATGGTCCCTTCGCACTGGGGGTGGAAGCAGTAAAGACACTGGATGATGGAGATGCGACACTGGTCGTGTACGGTTGTGAGCAGCTGTTCACGGATGATGCAGATTCTGTCGTCAGTGGTGCGAACCTGACCCTGTTCACCAATACATTCAGTGGAATGGCAGATCATGAGACCTCGGTATCTATTCCGGTAAAAAGTTATGAGGTCTCTAATCTGGTAGTGGATTCCGCACAGATTCTGCTGCTGGGGCTGCTGGTTACCGTGATTCTTCCCGTCGGCTGTATGATCGTCGGATTCGTGATCTGGTTCCGCAGACGGAAGAAATAATTGTGAAAGGCGTGAGTTATAGATATGAAAAAGAAACAAAGACAGATGATCGGAATGCTGCTGGCACTGGTGGTTCTGGCGGCAGCATTCCTGGGCATCCGACAGTATAATAAAAATGCATCGTCTGCGACTTCCACCACCGAGGATACACAGGAGACGGTGTTGGATGTGAACTCCGATGATATTACCAGCTTCCGCTATGTATATGAGGGAGAGACCTATGCCTTTGAAAAAAAGGATGAAACATGGTACTATACGGACGATCATTCCCTTAATCTGAACCAGGAGCGTATCAAGGCTATGATCCTGAAGGTGGCACCGTTAAAGGCAGATCAGGTGATTGAAAATGTGACGGATATGTCACAGTACGGACTGGCGGATCCGGAGCGTACCATTCAGTACGAGACTGCAGATCGCAGCGTGATCATTAACGTCGGTAATCTGAATTCCATGACCAGCCAGTACTACATTGCATTTCCCTCTGAAATGAAAGTGTATGTCGTGGCCACCAACGTGGTGACCGGATTCAATTATACACTGGAGGATCTGGAGGAGGTGGAGGAGACCGCTGAAGAGACAGAAAGCACCGAAGCTACAGATACTACGATAACGGAAAGCGAGACAACGGAAACTGCGACGGAGACCGAGAATGTCGAGGCTGAAACCGCAGAAAGTGAAACAATGGCAACAGAAACTACGGAAACCGTGGAAGCCAAATAAGTATCACAAATAATAAAGACTGCCCCTGCAAAAGAGGCAGTCTTCACTATTGTTAGGGATTCTCGCCACGAATGACAATGATGTCATTTAATTTCAACATCGTATCTTTTTGAGGCAGAACAGACAGATCCTCCCGCAGAATCAGGAAGATCGTGACCTGTTCTGCCGCTTCCATTTCTTCCACCGTTTTACCGGCATAGCGCTTGTCCACAAAAATCTCAGCAATCTCACGAATATCGGTCTGCTTGATATTAGACAGACCGCTTTTACGCTGGTACTGTTCTACAAAACCGGCACTGATGATACCGGTGGGGATAGCCACGGCACCGACACCGAGGTAGGCAATACAGATCGCCATGATCCGCCCCAGTGTGGTGATGGGATAGATGTCACCGTAGCCCACGGTGAGCAGCGTTGACATGCTCCACCAGATGCCGCTGAAGGCATTGCGGAATACTTCCGGCTGGGAATCATGCTCCACGCTGTACATGCACAGACTGCTGGCGAGCATCAGGATCAGGACGATGAACACGGAGGAAATGATCTGATTGCGTTTTTCATACAATACCGTAGTGATGACATTGAAAGAATCATACCGGGCATTCAGGCGGAACAGATGGAAGATCCTTGCCACCCGTAGCATCCGGAAGATGACCATGCCGGACAGGAAGAAAAAGGGTAAAATTGTCAGCAGGTCGATAATGCCGTCGAAGGAGATCAGAAACCGCAGCCGGGAGCGGAACTCGTTTTTATCAGGATATAGATAGTCCGCAGTCCAGATCCGCAGGATATATTCTACACAGAAGATCAGAATAGTGAGAACCTCGACCACATGAAATACCGGAAATAAAAAAGCAAGCTCATCAAAGGTTTGCAGAAAAGTCACCAGAATATTTGCACAGATAACGATAGCAATAAAAATATCAAAGAGCCGGCTCAGACGGTTACTTTTGTCGCCGATCTGGATGATGTTAAATACTTTTTTCTTCATGTTGAATCCTCAATGTTTTTTGGGACAGCGCCAGTGAATGCCTGTGATTCCATCATACGGAGGTGGAAGAGGAAAGTCAAGAAATGCAGTGACAGAATCCGTCAACTTTCTTAAAAACAGTCATATATTATAGTAAATCCAAATACAATGAAAGGATACAAAAATATATGGCTAGATTTACGAACCAGGCACAGCTTCGCTATGGAAATGAGATTACAAACTCCAATATAGCAGTGGGTGAGATCACGGAGGTATTGTCTGCAACCAAGACAGCAGTGCGGGATACCTACGGGCAGAATGAAAATGTGACGTATGTGATCAGCATTGTGAACTCAGGAACTACAGCATTTAACGGAATTACAGTAACAGATAATCTGGGAGAGTATTTGTTTAATACCAGAGAACTGACACCTCTGACGTATATTCCGGGGACCGTAAAATACTATGCAAACGGAATTTTACAGGCAACACCGGCTGTAACGGCAGGCCCTCCTCTGACAATCACAGGAATTACTGTGCCTGCGGGAGGTAATGTGACACTTACCTATGAGGCTGAGGTGAACTCTTATGCGCCGCTGGCAGCAGAGGCTTCCATTACGAATACGGCGACGATTGCCGGGGCAGGAGTCACTCCTGTTACTGTGAATGAGACAGTAAATGCGGCAAGCGGACCGCTTCTTACGATCACAAAGTCCGTCAGCCCCGTACCTGTGACAGAGAATGGAACATTGACGTATACGTTCCTGATACAGAATCTGGGGAATACGGCAGCAGATGCAGCTACCGGTGTCGTGATCACAGATACCTTTAATCCCGTATTGGAGAATCTGACTGTGAATTTTAATGGAACTGCATGGGCAGAGGGAACAAACTATACGTATGATACGACTACCGGATTATTTACCGGAACTGCAGGAGGTATTACTGTACCCGCAGCGACTTACACCCAGGATCCCGTTACAGGAGCGTGGGGGATCAACCCCGGCGTCAGCACGCTGGTGATTTCCGGAACTGTATAAGGGCTGCCGCGCTCCTAAGGCTGGCGCCATGCAACCCATTCGCAGTCACTGCGTGATTTGCTCATGGACGGCTGTCGCCGTATAAAGCTAAAATAAAAAGTCACTGGAAGTACATAAATGTCCTCCCAGTGACTTTTTATTTTATCCTTGCATGGCTTGTAGCTTAGCCAAAGTATCTCTTTAACAGACCCTCAAATGCCTTGCCATGTCGAGCTTCATCACGAGCCATCTCATGAACGGTGTCATGGATAGCATCCAGGTTCAGAGCCTTGGCTCTCTTAGCCAGATCAAACTTACCTGCGGTAGCACCGTTCTCGGCATCTACTCTCATCTCCAGATTCTTCTTGGTGGAATCGGTTACGACTTCACCTAACAGCTCAGCGAATTTTGCAGCGTGCTCAGCTTCTTCGTAAGCAGCCTTCTCCCAGTACAGACCGATCTCGGGATAACCTTCTCTGTGAGCTACTCTTGCCATTGCCAGATACATACCAACCTCAGAGCATTCGCCCTGGAAGTTCGCACGCAGATCAGCAATGATATCCTCGGGAGCACCCTTTGCTACACCTACTACATGCTCAGCAGCCCAGGTCTTGCCTTCCTCCTGCTTGGTGAACTTGGAAGCGGGAGCGTGACAGATGGGGCACTCTGCGGGAGCCGCATCACCTTCATAAACATAACCACATACCTGACATACATACTTTGCCATAATTTTTTCTCCTTTTCTCTAATGAAATGTTTTGTTTTCAGTTTTCTCTTTTTGCGTGTGCTTTATAAGCACAAATATATTATGGAACGAAGCCAGTTTTCATTCAGAAAACTAGGACTCCGTAGCAACCCTGGTGCAGGCGGGACAAGTGCCATAGAAATAAGTGACATGTCCCCGGATCCGGCCGTCAAATCTCTCTCCGGCTGTCTCCATGATGGAATCAATACTATCCATGTCCAGATCAATGACGCTTCCGCATTCCGTACACACGAAATGATAATGTTCGGAAGTATCAGCATCAAAATGGTCAACACCGTCACCGACCCGGAGTCGTAAAATCTCTCCCATGTCCGACAACAGAGTCAGATTACGATAGACGGTACCGAGACTTAAGTTCGGATCCTGCTGCTTCAGATTAGAATAGATCACATCAGCGGTAGGGTGATCCTTGCGTCCCATGAGAAAGGATTTGATCATTTCCCGTTGTCTGCTTCGTTTCAGTGCCATGATAAGCCCCTTTCTCAATAATAGTAATGATTACTGTTTCTTATAAGCTTATTATACATGATGCGAGAATAATGTCAACAGAAAAATGAAAAAATTTTGTTTATATTTTTTTAATGATATTCTTGCTTCCTTTATACACAGAAGGTGGGAATCATGCTATAATGAGCGAAAGTAAAGTATAAAATATAAATTATTCACGTGCAGGTTGCTGAAAGGCAAGAGTAATATGAAATTTAAAACAAGACTTCGTGTAACATTTATAAGTATTATATTACTTCCGTTATTGTTGACGATCATGGCTTTTGTAATGATTGCCATTTACCTGATGAATTACTCTCAGGGTCTCAGCCTGACGGATATTGATTATTCCATGATGTCGGAGAATTTCAGGGAATTCACCAACACCACGGATCAGGCGTATTATGTGCTGCTGGACCAGGTGAAGGAAGACAGCAGCAGGCTGGAAGATAAAGAATATCTGGATCATATCAATGAGGAGGTATCGCGGAAGTCTACTTACATTATTGTAAGAAAAGGTGATAAGCTGTATTATGCCGGCAATGAAGAAGCCGCACAGCAGATTTTTGAAAAACTGCCTGCCTATGGTGACGAGAATCTGTCGGATGACAGTGGATATTTCTACAATGAACTGGAGAAGTATGTAAAACAGATTGATTTCACCTTCCGGGATGGAACACCGGGCAGCGTATTTATCGTCACGAAGGTCAATTCGCTGATCTCGAGACATCTGCTGATCGATATGTTCGTGGCGATCATTGTGATCCTGATCTTCACCAGCCTGATGCTGACCCAGTGGATCCACAAGGGCGTATTTGAACCTATCAATGAGCTGAATGTGGCAATGCGCAAGATCAAGGAAGGCAACTTTGATTATGTTCTGGAGACGGATGCCAAGGGGGAGATCGGTGATCTCTACCGCAATTACGAGGATATGCGTCTGCGGCTGAAGGAATCCACAGAAGAGAACATTCAGCATGAGAAGCAGAACAAAGAGCTGGTCAGCAATATTTCCCATGATCTGAAGACCCCTATCACAGCCATTAAGGGTTATGTGGAAGGAATCATGGACGGCGTGGCAGACACGCCGGAGAAGATGGACAAATACATCAAGACCATCTACAATAAAGCCATTGATATGGATCGTCTGATCAACGAGCTGACCACTTATTCCGGAATTGATAATAACCGGATCCCGTACAATTTCCACCGGATCAACGTGGCGGATTATTTCGGTGACTGTGTGGAAGAAGTCGGACTGGATCTGGAGCAGCGGGGTATCAAGCTGAACTATTCGAATCTGGTATCTCCTGACACAGTTGTCATCGCGGATCCGGAGCAGATGAAGAAGGTCATCAATAATATTATCAGTAACAGCGTAAAATATATGGACAAGCCTGACGGGCATATTGATATCCGTATTCTTGACGAAGTGGATTCCATCCGGGTAGAGATCGAGGACAACGGCAAGGGAATCGCACAGAAGGATCTGCAGAAGATCTTCGAGAGGTTCTACCGCACGGATGCTTCGCGCAATTCCGCCCAGGGCGGCAGTGGCATCGGATTATCCATTGTTAAAAAAATTGTTGAGGATCATGGCGGTTATGTATGGGCGACAGCCAAAGAAGGGGAAGGAACCTGTATGCATTTTGTATTGAGAAAATATATTGAGCTGCAGCCGGGTGGAACCAAGTAATGAATAAGGGAATGAAACAGAAATGGCATGATCATCGATAATACAAGGACATTCTGTAAATGGAGGATAAATAATGAGTAAGATTTTAATTATTGAAGATGAAGTAGCAATTGCAGATCTTGAGAAGGATTATCTGGAGCTCAGTGATTTCAAGGTCGATATCTGCAATACCGGCGATGAGGGACTGAAGACCGCACTGGCAGGCGATTATGATCTGATCATTCTGGACCTGATGCTGCCCGGCATGGACGGCTTCGAAGTATGTAAGAAGATCCGCGAGGAGAAAAATATTCCCATTCTCATGGTATCTGCGAAGAAGGACGACATTGATAAGATCCGCGGCTTAGGGCTGGGTGCGGATGACTATATGACCAAACCTTTCAGCCCCAGTGAACTGGTAGCCCGCGTGAAGGCGCACATGGCCCGTTATGAGAGACTGGTGGGAACCAACCAGAAGCAGCAGAATGATATCGTGGAGATCCGTGGTATCCGTATTGATAAGACTGCCAGACGTGTCTATGTGGACGGTGTGGAGAAGACGTTTACGACCAAAGAGTTCGATCTGCTGACGTTCCTGGCGGAGCATCCGAACCATGTATTTACCAAAGAAGAATTGTTCCGTGAGATCTGGGATATGGATTCTATCGGTGATATTGCCACCGTCACAGTGCATATCAAGAAGATCCGTGAGAAGATCGAAAAAGATACTGCAAAGCCTCAGTATATCGAGACCATCTGGGGTGTGGGCTACCGATTTAAAGTATAAAAGAAGAAAAATAAGATCAGAAGAGAACTCCTATGATGGATACAGCAACAAACTGTCTCCAATAGGAGTTTTTTATCTAAAAGTGTGTTATAATCATAGCATTGCGGATTGCACCCGTGAAATTTGATTAGCGATTCCACTGATGAGATAAAGCATCGGCGGAATGGAGTGTGTTATGAACAGTAAAAAAATAATACAGTTGTCTACGACACAGAAGATCATGCTTAGCTTTCTGTGTGCCATATTAGTGGGTAGCTTCCTACTGGCATTACCCATCAGTTCAGCTACCGGAGAAGCGGTTCCTTATATAGATGCTTTATTTACGGCTACCACATCCATATGTGTGACCGGTCTGGTGACGGTTCCCACATATTCCACCTGGAGCGTCTGGGGACAGATCGTGATCCTGTTTCTGATCCAGTTGGGAGGTCTGGGAGTCATTACGGTCATGTACGGTGTGATGATGGGACTGCACAGACGACTGGGACTGGGTAACCGGTGGATGCTGCAGGATGTATTTAATCTGAATAATATCTCCGGAATCGTGAAATTCCTCCGCAAGGTTCTCATAGGTACTCTGGTGGTGGAGGGATGCGGAGCTCTTTTGTACATGACAGTATTTGTGCCGGGATACGGACTCAGAGGCATATGGATTTCGATTTTTAATGCCGTATCTGCCTTCTGCAACGCTGGAATGGATATTATGGCGGAAGACAGTCTGTGCGGCTATGTATTTCAGCCCATGGTCAATCTGGTCACGATGCTGTTGATCATATTGGGAGGTTTGGGCTATATCGTCTGGTGGGATGTACTGCGGGTTTTGAAAAATATCCGGAGCCAGAAGCTGAAATGTTTCCGACTGCTGACACTGCACAGTAAAATAGCACTCACGGTGACAGGAATACTTATTGTAGTGGGAGCGGCGGCATTTTATATTTTTGAATACAATAATCCTCTGACGATGCAGGATTACACGGTGCCGCAACGGATCTGGGCATCCCTGTTCCAGGCAGTAACTACGCGAACCGCAGGTTTTGCCACAATTCCACAAGAGGATCTGACCAATACCTCTGCGATCATTTCGGTGCTTTTGATGCTGATCGGCGGCTCTCCGGTGGGAACCGCAGGAGGAATGAAGACAGTTACGATCGCAGTGCTGCTGGTATCTATGTTTGCCACTATAGGTAATAAGGAGGATGCGGAGCTTTTTGGGAGAAATATTCCGAAGCAGGCGGTGAATAAATCGGTAGCGGTTGTAGGTATGTTTTTTATCATTGCGTCGTTGTCCACAATTCTTTTATCTGCAGTGACAGATGCGGATGTGATAGATATTGTGTATGAAACAGTGAGTGCCACAGCTACTGTGGGATTAAGCAGGAACCTGACTTCCATGCTGAATCTTTGGGGAAAACTGATTATTATCGTGACCATGTATCTGGGAAGAGTCGGCCCCATATCTCTGGTAGTGGCATTCAGCACGCAGAAAAAGAACAAAAATATTGTGAAGAACCCGACAGAAGAGATCAGCGTCGGATAAAGCAGATCGAAGCAACAGGAAGGAAGAGACTATGGGAATCAATCAGACCTATGCAGTATTTGGACTTGGAAGATATGGAAGAAGTGTGGCGAAGGAGTTGGCAGAGAACGGCGCAGAGGTGGTGGCGGTAGACAATAGAGAGGCAGTTGTCAATGCGGCAATCTCAGAGATTCCATACTGTAAATGTGCAGATGTTACAGATCCGGAAGCGTTGAGACAGATCGGTATTGCGAATATTGATGTGGTCATTGTGACCATGGCAAATCATCTGGAAGCCAGTGTTATGGCAACCATGCTGTGTAAAGAACTGGGCGTAAAGACCGTTATCGCCAAATGCGCCACTGAGATAAACTGCAAGATCCTTACGAAAGTAGGAGCAGACCGTGTAGTATTCCCCGAGAGTGAGTCAGGGATCCACCTGGCCAAAAATCTGTTAAGCTCCGGTTTCATGGACATTATCGAATTGTCCCAGGATGTGTCTATGGTGGAAATGGAAGTCAAACAGCAGTGGATCGGGAAGAACCTGATCGAGCTGAATCTGCGGAAAAAATATTCCATTAACGTGGTGGCGATCATCGAAGGAAAAAATGTAAATACCAATATCGATCCGGAAGAACCTCTGACACAGGATATGCGGCTGATCGTTATTGCCAACCGGGCAAAACTCAATAAACTGAAATAGAATAGCTGCGAGCTATAAAAAAGTGAAACTTCTGACGGTGCACTTGAGCACAAGACAGAATGTTTCACTCTTTTTTTTATACGGTGACAGCCATCTGGAAAGCTGTAAACAGGTGATCAGTTATCTGCCCGGAAAGTATTCTCGTTAAAGGCACCCTGCTGCTTAGCCACGATAGTGGTACATACGGCATCACCGGTGATATTGACAGCGGTACGCAGCATATCCAGGATACGGTCGATACCCATGATCAGTGCAATGCCTTCGGTAGGCAGTCCCACGGAGGTCAGTACCATGGACAGGGTGACCAGACCGACACTGGGGACACCGGCAGTGCCGATGGAAGCGATCGTCGCGGTGGCAATGACGGTAGCAATGGCAGCCGGGGTCAGAGGAATACCGTAAGCCTGTGCTATGAAAACAACTGCTACGCCCTGCATAATGGAAGTACCGTCCATGTTAATGGTGGCACCCAGAGGAATCGTAAAGGACGAAATCTGTTTGGAGACACCGATTTTTTTATACAGAGTGTCGATAGACAGAGGGATCGTCGCATTACTGGTGGAAGTGGAGAAGGCAAAGGTCATAACCGGGAAGAACTTTTTAATGAACTTAAAAGGATTCAAGCGGGTGAACACAAACAGCATGACCTGATATACCACGAAACACTGTACTGCCAGCGCCAGAATGACACTTCCCATATATTTCAGCATAGGCACAAAAGCGTCGAAGCCGATGCCTGCGAAGGTCTTCGCAATCAGGCAGAAGACACCGACAGGGGCAGCTTTCATGACTGCAATCGTCATTTCCATCATAATGTCATTGAACTGACTGAAAAAGTTCGCCACAGTGGAGACCCGGTTGCCCATGGCAGCCAGAAGAATGCCAACAAATAAAGCAAAGAAGATGATTGGCAGCATATCTCCGGCGGACAGAGAGGTAAAAATATTTTTCGGAATAATATTCAACAACGTCTCCGCAAAATCTACCTGGGTGGTTGCGACTTCGGTGGCATCCTCCGGCAACGCAATATTTAAACCGACGCCGGGATTGATCAGACTGGCAATACCCAGTGCCACGCAGATCGCCAAGGCAGTGGTGCACAGATAGAACAGGATCGTTTTCACACCCACAGTTCCCAACGTTTTCGTATCACCGATGGCCATTGCGCCGCAGACCAGGGAGCAGAATACCAGAGGGACCACCAGCATCTGCATCAGGCGGATAAAACCATTTCCCAGTACATAGAGAATACCGTTGATCAGAATCGTATCTCTGAAGTACCCTTCCGGCATATAATAATGGATCAGTACACCACATACCGCACCGGTTAACAGGGCGATAAAGATTTTGGTGGACAGACCGAGTTTTTTCTTTTCTTTTTTGTGTTTTTCCACTATTCCAGTCCTCCGGTTTCTTTCATGTAGGAAGCCAGTGTCTCTCTCCAGCCACTGGGTTCTTCGATGCCGGTGAGACGCAGCATCATATTATCCAGTACGGAATATTTCTCCGGGGTGCCGTCTTTTACTGTGACGGTAAGCCGGTCCTCTTTTCCGGCAAGACGCAGGATCTCTTTCGCAAATTCCAGGCGTGTGCAGGAACCGCCACTGCATACGGCGTGATAGATGCCGTAATGATCGTTGTCGATGAAGAATTTCACCACCCGGGCAAGCTCTGCGGCGGAGGTAGGTACCGCATGGTCGTTATTTAGCAGTTCCATAGTAGATACCTGGGAGTCCGCGGCAGCTTCCAGTACTTCATTCAAAAAGTCTTTGCCGATGCCGTAGATCCAGGAACTGCGGATAATGACATAGCGGGTCATCAGTTGGATGACGAATTTCTCTCCGGCATATTTGGATTTCGCAAACAAGCCCACAGGATTTACATCATCGAACTCATTATAGGGTGTGTCGGATGCGCTGGAAAATACATCATCCGTAGAGATCTGGATGAGTTTTGCCTGAATGCTTTCCGCAGACTGCGCCAGATTCCTTGCACCTACGGCATTGACCTTGTAAGCCATATCCGTCTCCGACTGCGCTGCACCGGCGGAAGGATGATATCCTGCACAGTTGATGACGACATCGGGACGATTCCGGTGCATGAACAGGGAAACTGCATGTTCATCCGTGATATCCAGCTCATCCTTGTCGGTCTCGTATAATTCATATTCCATCATGTCTAACAACCTGATCAACGCCTGCCCCATGTGACCGAGGGAACCGACGATCCATATTTTTTTCATTGTATACCTCCTTTATTTTATATAATGTTGGGTTTTGTAGAAATGATCAAGAAAATATCTGGGAACAGTATAGCATACGATACCGTGCGAAAGAAAGCACAAAAGAGAAGTGAGAATAATTTCCTTGGCATATATAGACTGACGATATATATTGTGTGTAGAAAGCCCATATAGAGAGGAGCGTATACATATGGCAATCGATAGGAATCTGGTACAGGGAAGTATGGCAATGATGATCCTGCGTCTATTGGAGACCAAGGACATGTATGGCTATGAGATGATTGAGGCACTGCGAGAGAGATCTAACAATGTCTTCGAACTAAAGGCCGGGACACTGTATCCTCTGCTGCACTCGCTGGAGAGCCGTGGAGATGTGGTGTCTTACGAGGACAATACTTCCGGCAAGACGAGAAAATACTACCAGCTGACTCCTGCAGGAAAAAAGCATGCGGAAGAAAAGAAGAAGGAATGGCAGGAATACCAGACTGCAGTTTCCGGAGTGTTGAGTCTTCAGAGAGGGTGCTGATTATGGGAAAGGAAGAAAAAAGGGTAGTGCTGGCAGCGCATGAGGAGGCAGAACAACCGGCGGCGGAAGAGAATACGGATTGGCGGAATGCCGGAAGCATCCGGGATTATCTGGATGCCATAGGAGAACAGATCGAGAATCCCCATGCCAGATGCGCAATCCGCAGGGAGATTGGCAATCACATTGAGGAACAGACGGAGGACTACCACCGGGAGGGAATGACACCCCTGGCAGCCGCACAGGAAGCGGTACGCCAGATGGGGGATCCGCTGCAGACCGGCAGGGAATTGAACCGGATCCACAGGCCGAAGTTTCCGACAGTGTTGTTTGGCATCACGGTGATACTGACACTGGTGGGAATTGTCATGCAGGGAATCTTGTTTTCCCATATGGAGACGGTGGGAGCGGAAAATTATCTGCGTAATACGATCCTGTATAACGGAATCGGACTGTTGCTGATTCTCGGACTTCTCTATGGAAACTATATGAAATTGGTACGTTTCAGCTATGGGCTGACGGCGCTTTTTATAGCTGCAGGGCTGGCAGGCAGTATGCTGGGGACACATATGTGGAGTGGCAGTTATCATGACAGATACGAAGCTGTCTATCTGCTGTGGATGTTTCTTCCGGTTCTGTATGCCTTGCTTTTGTATCGCATGCGAACCTTAAGCTGGAAGGTAATCCTGATTCTGGATGCGGTGTATCTGGCAGCGGTGCTGCTGTTATCGCAGGATATTACCTGCTCTGCCGGTATGATGGAAGCTTTCTTGTTATCTATCGTAATTTTGTTCCTTGCCATCAAACGGGGCATTCTGCCGGGAAAAAAGAGATTACTCTATTTGGCGGCGGATGGTTTACCGGATGGGAAAAGGGGAGACCGGTTATATTGCCAGCAATATTCAGCAGGAACAGCATGGCTTTTCATTGTTGGGTGGGGGAAAGATCAGTGAGGCATTACTTTTTACCTCAGATCAAAATAACGGGACATGGTCCCTGTCACAGGAGAGCTGTACAACCTACATTATTCACAGCATTTTCCTGTGGTTTGGTATCATTGTGGGAGTATTGGTGATCGTGGCACTGTTTGCTTTTGCGCTTTATGCACTCCGTGTCGCTCTGCGTCAGAGTAATCGTGCGGCATTGCTGTTGGGCAGTGTGTGCAGTCTGAGCATCATGCTTCGGATCGTCAATGCGGTTCTGGTGAATTTTGGATTTGGCATTTACTACACCATATCCATTCCATTTCTGGCTTATGGGCTGGGGAACTGTCTGGCCAATTCCCTGATGGTGGGAGTGATTTTATGTGTCTTTCGTAACAGCAATGTCATGATGGAAGAGCTGGAAAGAAAAACTGGTATACAAACTGCCGATATAAAAAGAAGAGAAACAAAAACAGAATCGTAAACTTGTATAGGTACAAAGGTGTAATTTAGAATTTCATATTCATAGTGCATAAAAAACCCCCTTCAATAAGAAAGATAGTCCCCTTATCTTTGAAGGGGGCTTTTGCTATACTGTTAACATAAAGTTAAGGGGAACGCAAAAAACAGCTAAAATTAGCCTATTTATTAATGGAAGGGAAGGACGAAGAGAAGGTATGAGTGAAAAAGAAGTCATAGTATCCATGAAGGATATATGCAAAAGCTTCCCGGGAGTAAAAGCACTGGATCATGTACAGTTTGAATTGCGATCCGGAGAAGTCATGGCCCTGTTGGGAGAGAATGGCGCCGGCAAGAGTACGCTGATGAAGATTCTGAGCGGTGTGTATACCAGAGACAGTGGAAGCCTGGAAATCTTTGGCAAGGAGTATGGGGATCTGACACCGAAACAGGCACAGGAAGCCGGAGTTGCTATTATCCATCAGGAACTGAATATGTGTAAGCACCTGTCCGTAGCAGAGAACATGTTCTTAGGCAGGGAGAAGACAAAAGGTATTGTATTGGCAAACGGTGATATGGAAGCGGAAGCCTCCCGGATATTAAATGATCTGAAAATCGATATTGACCCGAAGCAGGTCGTGGGAGAACTGCCGGTATCCAAACAGCAGATGGTCGAAATTGCCAAAGCATTGTCGGTCAATGCGAGAATCCTGATCATGGATGAACCCACATCCGCACTGACAGCAAAGGAAATAGATGATCTGTTCCGCATTATTAAGGATCTGCGATCCAAGGGATGCGGTATTGTATACATATCCCACAGACTGGAAGAGCTTCAGCATATTGTAGACCGTGTGACCATCATGAGAGACGGACAGTATATTACTTCCATGAATTTCAAAGATACCACGATGGACCAGATTATAGCCAATATGGTAGGACGAGAGATCAAGGAACAGTTCCCGAGAGAGTCGTGTAAAAAAGGGGAAAAGATTCTGGAAGTCAAGGGATTAAACGCAGGTCGCATGGTGCGGGATATCAATTTCGCATTGTATGAAGGCGAGATCGTGGGCTTTGCCGGACTGATGGGTGCTGGAAGAACAGAAACGACAAGAGCAATCTTCGGAGTGGATCCAAAGGACAGCGGAGAGATCATTCTGGAAGGGAAAACATTAAAAATTACAAATCCCAATGATGCAATCCGCGCAGGAATCGTACTGGCACCGGAAGACCGGAAAAAGGATGGATTGTGTACCAAATTGAGCATCCGGCACAATATTGCATTACCTAATCTGGATATTCTCTGCAACAAACTGGGAGTAGTCAGCAGCAAGAAGGAAGATCAGATGTGTGACGAGGCAGTAGAAAACCTGAAGATCAAAACACCGAACGTGGACATCAATGCCGGTAACTTATCTGGTGGTAATCAGCAAAAGGTAGTCGTAGGAAAATGGCTGGCACGGAATTCAAAAGTCGTTATCTTCGATGAACCCACCAGAGGAATCGACGTGGCAGCAAAGGTTGAAATCTATAACCTCATGAACGAACTGAAAAAACAGGGAATTGCCGTAATGTTCGTATCTTCGGAGATGCCGGAAGTCATGGGAATAGCCGATCGTATCATTGTAATGTGTGATGGAAGGATTACTGGGGAATTGGATGCCAGAAACACAACGCAGAATGAGATCCTGACCCTGGCAACCCAGTTCGAGAAGAAGATCGCAGCTAACGCTTAAATTATAACCATAAGAAAGGTGAAAATATCATTATGAAAAAGCAAAGTCCGTTGAAAAGAATTTTTGCGATCAGAGGAATGGGAGGAGCCCTTACCGCTTTTGCCGGTCTGATCATCATCTATATCGCTTTTGGTATTATAAATCCGGCCGTATTTTCCGGTCAGAATGTAATGAACCTGTTACGATCCATGTCAAAGTATCTGATCATTGGTATTGGTCAGAGTTATGTGCTGATCACCGGTAATATCGATCTGTCCATTGGATCTGTGGTAGGTATGAGTGCCATGATCGCAGCAACACTGATGACCATGGGTGTGAACCCTGTAGTAGCTATCCTGATTACTTTTGTATGTTGCATGATCATCGGGGTACTGAATGGTATTCTGGTAGGTAAGTGGAAACTGCCTCCCTTCATTGCTACTCTGGGAACCATGTTTGTAGCAAGAGGTGTTGCTTACATGGTAAACGGCAACCGTAATACGGATGCCATCGCATCCGGTGTCGGCAAAGATGCCGGAGAGACTTTCCAGAATGTTTTCTACTATGGTAAAACATTGGGCGTTTACAATACTTTCTGGATTGCAATTATTATCTTTATCGTATTCTTCTTTCTGCTGTCCAAAACACGTACCGGCAGACATATTTATGCCATCGGTTCCAATGTGGATGCAGCAAAGCTGTCCGGCGTCAGCGTAGTAAAGACCACCACCAAGACCTATCTGGTCAGTGCATTCTGTTCTTTTGTGGTAGGATTGATCCTCTGCGGTCAGGCCGGAATGGGTAACATGGAAGCCGGTAACATGTACGAGATGTATGCGGTAGCCGCAGGCGTTATCGGTGGTATTTCTCCTTTGGGAGGAACCGGATTGCTGTTGGGAACTCTGGCAGGTGCTTCCGTATGGCAGACACTGGAGAATGGCCTGAATATGATTGGCGCCCAGGTAGGTATCCAGAGACTGGTTATCGGTATCATCGTAGTGTTTGCAGTACTTCTGGATGTTGTTGTAAGGAATGGTGTATTTAAGAAGAAACCGGCTAAGAATTAGACATCAATTAAGATGCTAAGATAAATCAATGAACACTTTTAAGGAGGGTTTACAAAATGAAAAAGGTATTATCAGTAGCTTGTGCATTATGCATGACAACAGCAATGCTGACCGGATGTGGCAGCAGCAACAACGCAGGAACCGCAGCCACCGGTGAGGCACAGAACAGTGCGGCAGCATCCACCACCACAGAGCAGGCTTCAACTGCAACAGACGCAGGAACCACTCTGATCGCTCTGATCACCATGGATTCTCTGGATCAGCACTGGGTAACTCTGAATGAGGGCGCACAGAAGGCAGCAGCAGAGCTGGGTGTAACAGTTCAGTTTATGGCTCCCAATACCAAGGATGATGCTCAGCAGATCGAGTGTGTAAACAACGCAGTCAGTGCAGGTGCACAGGCTATCATCGTAGCAGCAAACGGTCCCGATGCGATTTCTTCCGCACTGAGAGAGGCATCAGATGCAGGCGTTAAGCTGATTTACGTAGATTCCCCTGCGAACGTATCCGCAGAAGCTACTTTCTCTACCGACAACAATGCTGCAGGTAAGACAGCAGGTGAAGAGATGAAGAAAGCATTGGCAGATGCAGGTGTCACCAGTGGTTCCATTGGTATCATCAATGTAAATGCAGCAACCGATTCCTGCGTTATGAGAGAAGAAGGTTTCCGTTCTGCATTTGAAGGAACTGATTTCGAACTTCTGGAGACTCAGTACGGCGAAGGCGATGCAGCAAAATCCCAAAGTATTGCAGAGAACTATATTACCCAGGGCGTTGTAGGTATCTTCGGATGTAACGAAGGTTCCACCACCGGCGCCGGTAACGCCATCAAGGCTTCCGGTAAGGATAACGTAATCGGTGTAGGCTTTGATAAGTCTGATGCTATCCTGGGTCTGATCGATGACGGATATCTGCTGTGTACCATGGCTCAGAATCCCGATGTTATGGGTTATGAAGGTGTAAAAGCAGCTGTAAAAGCCATCAATGGTGAAAGTCTCGGTGGTGCTGTAACCGATACAGGAGTATCTGTTCTGACCAAACAGCAGTAAGCAAAATCTTTTCTCTTCCATAAATATAAAAATTCAACAGGAATATCCGGAAATATGGGATATTCCTGTTGAATTGCATTTAAACGAGTGCTAAAATAAATCTATATTTATGGAAAAAAAGGCTAATAATGAGGATAAAATTATGTGGAAGGTAATGATCGTAGATGACGAGAAGCTGATCTGCAAGCTTGTCCAGGCATTGGTCGAGTGGGACAAACTGGGAATGCAGATGGCGGCACAGGCAGAAAATGCCATACAGGCACTGGATATGCTGCAGCAATATAGACCGGACATTCTGATCACGGATATTCGCATGCCGGGAATGGACGGGCTGGAGCTGATAAAAAATGCAAAAAAGATATGTCCGGAACTGGAAATCATCATTATCAGTGGATATGCACATTTCGAGTATGCACGAAATGCGCTTTCCCTTGGTGTGGGAAATTACCTTTTAAAACCTATTAAACAGGACGAATTGAACGAAACACTGCGAAAAATTGGTGAGCGGCTGGATGCAAAGAAATCTGCCCAGGGTATGGAAATGGCTGAGCGGAGAGTCAGTGAGAGCGATGTAAATCGCCTCAGATATGCGTTGCTGAAGGATCTTGTAGAAGATGCCTATAATCCAACCGCAGTGCAGCTGCAGGAGAACTATTATTTTAAGGCGGAAGCTGATTGTTATCAGGCCATAGTGGTGAAAGCAGGATATGATCCGGAACAAATGAGTAAGGCAGCACAGACTGTGATCTGTGAAAAAACGAAAGAGTTGTTCTATCATTGCCTGTCAAAAAACTGTAATGACTGCCTTTTTGATTATGTGAAAGATTCCGGGTATGGTATTCTTAATTTTATAAAAGAAGATACGGATAAAATAAGAACTTTGCTTTTGGAATTTTTGCGACAACTGGAAGCGAACCGTTCCATGTTGGGACCGGTAAGATTTTCACTTGCCATTGGCGGTGTGACAGTGGATGCGGAACAATTGACCGCATCCATAAGAAAAGCAGAGCTTGCGATTCGGGAGAGGATCGTGGAAGGCTGGGGAAGACTTCTGGAAGAAGTACCTCCGGCATCCGGATTACCAATGCAGGATATTCTGGATCGATATTGTAAAGAAATGGAACATGCCATAGAAGTTCTGGATCCGGCAGAAGCCAGCAAGTGCGGAGAAGAACTGAAAAATGCGGTGATGAGTGTACCGGATGTCAGAGGACGGGAAATTCAGGAAACGGTGCTGTCAGCAGGAAGATTTTTTATTGTGCGTGTAAGAGCTACATCTCCCACTATATTTGAAGAAAAGTGTATGCATTGTGGCTCTGCGGAAGAATTGTTTCATGAACTGTCAACGCTGCAGGAAGAACTGATGACAGAAGCTCTGGAAGCCAGACAGGGGGAGACTTCCCGGCCGATCCGCCAGGCAAAGCAGTATGTTCACAAACATTATGCGGAAAATATTACATTGGAAGAAGTATGTGACCATGTGGGTTTCAGTGTAGCATATTTTAGTGCCCTATTTAAGAAGGAAACAGGAGAAGGGTTTGCCAAATATCTGATGCGGGTAAGAATGGATGAGGCTAAAACGCTGTTGAGAGAAACAGGATTGTCTGTGACCGAGATCTGTGAGCGGGTAGGATATAATGACAGAAAGCATTTTACCCAGACTTTTCATAAGATTGCCGGCGTAAATCCGGCAGAGTACCGGAAGCTGTACGGTTGAGAGGAGAGCGTATGAAGCAGGGAAAAATGCATTATCTGAACTTTCGGACATTGTGTGCGTGGAGTTTTATGGTGTTGTTTCTGGCTGCGCTCTTGGGATATCTTATCTATGAAAAAATCAGGGGGAATGGGGCAGGCTGGTTCCCGGTGATCTTTGGAGGGTGCCTGTTGGTGCTTGGTATCTGCTATGCTGTAGTGGAGATATGGCTGCCTTACCGGCGTATCGAGAAGCGGATAGAATTATTTCTGGACGGTTATACCACCAGCAATCTGGTGGGAGAAGATGGGATCCACATTTCTCCGGAGCTGGAGAGTCTGGTCAGCAAAATGCAGTATCTGATGCAGTCACAGGAGATGCTGAACCTGAATAAGAGACAGGCACAGTATCTGGCATTACAAAATCAGATCAATCCCCACTTTTTATATAATACATTGGAGAGCATCCGTAGTGAGGCACTGATTGCAGGACTGGTAAGTGTCGCAGATATGACAGAGGCATTGGCCACTTTTTTCCGCTATACCATCAGCAAAGTAGAAAATCTGGTGTCAGTGGAAGAAGAATTGCAGAACTGTATGACTTATTTTAAAATTCAGCAGTATCGTTTCGGCGACAGACTGCAGCTTTCCGTTGAATGTGATCCCGAGGAAAAAGCAGCGATTTACAGCTGTCGTATCCCCAAACTGACCTTGCAGCCGATCCTGGAAAATAGTATCATTCATGGGACAGAGTGCAAACTGGGAACGGGACATATCCGGATCCTACTGGAAATGACGGAAAGTTGTCTGCTTCTGTGTATCTCGGATGACGGCAACGGCATGGAAGAACGCAAAGTAGCGGATATCAATGAAAGATTGCAAAAAAGCGGAGGTATTCTCGCAACGGGAGAATCCGAGACAAAAGGCGGGATCGCACTGGTAAATGTCAATAACCGTATCCATTTACTATTTGGAGAAGAATATGGAATTCATGTGTATTCTATGCCGGAGATTGGCACGGATGTGAAGATAAGAATTCCTGTAATCTACAGTGATCGTAATCTGATTCATATGGAAGAAAGGCAGGAAAACTACTGTTGATCAGGGAAGTGCTGCGCATGGAGAAGGTGACCTACAAGGAACAGGGAAGAATTCTCCTGGATAATTTTAATATAACGGTACGAAAGGGAGAGGTATTCGGTCTGATCCCGGTCAATCGTTATGGAATGGATGCTTTTCTCAAACTGTTGCAACAAAATATGCCGCTTCACTACGGATATGTATATTATCGTGAGCAATTGGTCAATCAGTGGCAGAGGTCGCATAACCGGACGAACAGGATCAGTATCATCCGCAACAAAAGCAGTCTGGCGGAGGATCTAACCGTGGTAGACAATATTTTTGTCCTGCGGAGAGGATTTCATAAGTATCTGATTCATCCGGGAATGTTGGAACGACTGCTGCAGCCTTTTCTGGATGAAATCGGGATCAATATCCCGGCGGGGGCTTATGTCAGCGAACTGACAATATTTCAAAAGTTTGTGACAGAAGTTTTGAAAGCGGTGGTGGCAGGAAGTCAGCTGATCGTATTGGAAAATGTCAGTACTTTTATTAGCGAGAGCGAACTGGAGGAATTGCACAGGATCATACGACTGTACGCAGAAAGAGGAATTTCTTTCATTTACATCACGGCTCATTTTGAAGAAGCAACCTATCTGTGTGATCGTATGGCATTAATGGTAAACGGGCAGATCATCAAAACGTTTCAGAGAGGTGATCCGATTCCTGATACATTTCCGCTACAGAGTGTGGAGGAATATGACAGGTGGGTGAGATCTCAACATAGACGACAGGAAGCAGATACAGACAGACCGACCGTATTGATCATGGATAAGATACAATATGGTAATCTGAAAGATATTACGATTCGGGTCGGGCAGGGAGAATGCGTTGTATTGCAGGATCTGGATAATCGTTGCATTGCTGATTTTGTGGAGCTGTTTCAAGGAGAGATTCCAGAGAAAGGAAGCTTTTATCTGATGAAAGGGACACAAAAAAGTGAGAAAAACAGAGATATTGCGGTAATCCAGGAGCTACCCACAGAGACTATGCTGTTTCCTCATATGAGTTATTTTGATAACCTATGTTTTACCATGGATCATCGAATCCGGGGTGTGTGGAATCAGTCTGGAATCCGGAGAAGTATCCAGGAGGAACAAAAAGATCTGTTGGGGGAGGACGTATTTGACACTCCGGTGTGGAACCTGACCAGGCAGCAGAAGTATGATCTGGTATATACGAGAATTCTGATGCAGCATCCGCAGGTCGTGTTGTGCGTACAGCCGTTTAAAAATGCGGAAGTGTCCGTGCGCAGTCATATCTGGGAGCTGATGGAACGGTTTTTGAAAAAAAATATTGCAGTGGTGATCCTGGCGGTGAATCTTGCCGATTCTCTGGCTCTGGCTGACCGTCTGATCCGGATACGGAATGGACAGATTCAGGAAATCTATGATCAAAAGGATTTCTCCAGATTGCCAGAGCATACACCCTGGCTGCATTTATATCAGAAAACCTATGGGAATAGATCGGAAGATAAAAAATAAAAAGAAAGAAGGAATCACTATGAAATTGGGAGCATTAGAAGCGGGCGGAACAAAAATGGTCTGTGCCATCGGAGATGAAACAGGAAAGATCTATGAGCAGGTATCTATAGCTACAACGACGCCGGAAGAGACCATTCCGAAATTGATCGCATATTTTCAGGACAAGCAGATAGACGCATTGGGAATTGCAAGTTTTGGACCGGTGGAACTGGATCCAGCATCGGAAAAATATGGATATATTACTACCACATCTAAACTTGCATGGACAAACTTTGATTTTTTGGGAAGCATGAAAGCAGCGTTAAAATGTCCTATGGGATTTGATACCGATGTAAATGGTTCAGTACTGGGTGAGGTTACTTTCGGGCAGGCAAAAGGGAAACATTGCGTCATGTATTTGACCGTGGGAACCGGAATCGGAGCAGGCGTGTATATTGACGGGAAGCTGCTGCACGGTATGCTTCATCCTGAGGCAGGACATATCCTCATCACAAAACGGGATACAGACCATTATGAAGGAAAATGCCCCTATCACAAGGATCATTGTCTGGAAGGAATGGCGGCTGGTCCTGCCATAGAAGCCAGATGGGGCAAAAAAGCAGTGGAACTGGCAGATTGTCCGGAAGTATGGGATCTGGAGGCAGACTACCTTGCGCAGGCATTGACAAATTATGTGATGGTACTTTCTCCGGAAATGATCATTCTCGGAGGCGGTGTCATGCATCAGGAGCAACTATTCCCATTAATACGCAAAAAGCTGATTACCTATATCAATGGCTATGTGATAACAGAAGAACTGGAGGATCCGGAGCATTATGTAGTACCTGCGTCACTGCATGATGATCAGGGCATCATGGGATGCCTGGAACTGGCGAGAAGAGCATTGGAGGGATAATCTATGCCTTTATGGAACAAAAGAGCGGTAAGCAGCGGACAAACAGAAGAATCATATAAGGAACAGCTACAATCCTTGAAACAGACTGTCAATAATCTGGGATTGGTATCCGAACAATTTGAAGGTGCGGCAGAGGGGCTGACAGAGTCCTCCGATAAGGTGGGACATGGCGTACAGGTGCTTGCGGAAGGTGCCTCAAGGCAGGAAAGAGATGTATTGCAATGCCGGAAAATAGCCGAGGAATTCACAGCGAAGATCACGGATATGGATCAGGAGACTGCAACTATGCAGACACAGGTTCAGCAGATGCAGCAACAGAGTGATCTTGGCAGACAAAGAGTGGAACATCTGGGGAAAACACAGGAAAAACTCAAAGGTTCCATGGATACGATCACAGAAGAGATTCGTACGCTTCTGGATAAAAATGCAAAGATTGAATCTGTCACAAGTGTTCTCTATAGTATTGCCAAGCAGACGAATCTGCTGTCTTTAAATGCATCCATCGAGGCTGCCAGAGCCGGGGAAGCCGGAAGAGGATTTGCTCATGTGGCATATGAAGTACGAAAATTGTCGGAGGAATGTCATAAGGCAAGTCAGAGTATCAATGCATCCATTCAGGAGATTATAGGTTCGTTAACAAAACTGAAAGAGATCATGGAGGAATCCGATGCAGCTTTTGAAGCACAGAAAACCGCGGTAGGGGATACAATTTCTTCCTTTGAAAATATAAATCACAGTGTGAAAGAACTGGCAGAAGCGCAGTTTTTTTTCACAGAACGTATGGATGAAGTCAATGGGAAGAAGGAAGAGCTACTGGAAGTCATGGAATCTATTGCAACAATCTCCAGTCAGGCATCGGCATCCTCGGAAAACGTGGCGGGAATTACTGCAGAACAGAAGCAGAATGCCAGCCTTATGGGGCATGTATCCGAACGATTGAACAGCGAATTAAATCAGCTGAATGAAATCCTGGCTAATATACCGGTGGATTATGCACCGGTACAGCGCAGGAAAATTGCCATGGTATGGGATCTGGATGATCCTTTCTGGTATCCGGCGACGAAACAGGCCTATCGCACTGCCAAAATTCTGAATTTTGATATTACGGTATTTGCACCTAAGGGAAGAGGAGAAGCAGGAACTCTGGAAATGGTGCATTTTCTGAAAAAGGTGTTGGAGGAGCGTTATGATGGAATCTGTATCTCACCCATTGCGGATCTCAGAGTGGAAAAATTGCTGCAGAAGATGGCAGAGAAGGGTGTGGAGGTGATTTTCATCCTGTCTGCATTTGATAGTGTTCCCTATCGCACACTCATCGGAACTGACAGTTATCAGTGCGGACGGAGTACCGGAGAGGCTGTGAGAGAAGCCTTGGGAGCCGACGGTGCCGTTGGCATTATCAAGTGGAAGGATAACCTCATTGAGACTGTAGAGGACAGATACCACGGTGTTGTAGATGTTCTGAAAGAAAACAGAATTCCTTATTATGATATGACCGGTCCGGGAGAACCTACTGCTGAAGAAGCAACAAAATTAACTGACCGGCTTCTTACGGAGCATCCGGATATCTCTGTACTGTGCGCTACAAATGTAGGATGGGGATTGGCTTTTGCCAGATATCTTAAGTCCAAAGGGAAGAAGGTAAAACTGGTAACAGTGGACTTCACGGATGAAGTTGGAGAATTCATGAAGGCCGGCTATGTAGATGCTGCAATTGCGCAGCGTCCGGAGAGCTGGGGATCCATGACACTGGAAAAAATAGAGGCAGTATTTGAAGGACAGAGTATACCCAAAACCATTGACACCGGAACCTATCCGGTAACACCGGCCAATATCAGAATTTATGTGAAGGACTGATCCCGTTTCTTGCGGTATTGCAGCGGCGACATCCGAAAAGAAGCGTGAAAGCTACGGATAAAATGACTTACATTAGAAAAGCCGGACTGCAGGGCAACCTCTGTAACCGGCAGAGAGGTACTCTCTAACAGATGGCAGGCATGGGTCAGTCTCAGATGCATCAGGTATTGCGTCAGAGTCAGATGAAAATGCTGCTTAAAATAGCGGGACAAATATTTCTCGGATAAATGAAATTGCTCTGCCAGGGTTTCCAACCGAAGGGGGTCCGTGTAGTTATACTGCAGATAAGTCAGTATCTCACGCTGCATCGGATCGTTCCTTTTGGAGCCCATCGGGTTAATGGTTCCACAGGAAGCAATTTTTTGTATAAGTGACAACAATAAAATACGTAATCGGAAATACCCACTCAATGTATTTGGAAGCTGTCTGACAGACAGGATCTCACGGATGAGAGAAATGATGTCAGGACAGCTTTTTTCGTGGGAAAGATTATGATGCAAAAGCAATTCATGGTTACGCAGGGGAAGGAGAAACTCCGTTTCCAACAGATCGTCCGTCTGAAAGGAAATAAATTCCAGTGGAAACAACAGGGTATGATAGTCTACGCCCGGAATTGCGGAACCCATAAAATGAAGCTCACCGGGATTCACAAAGAATACGGAGCCGCCGGCCGCTTCGTATTCTTCCCCTTCAATGATGACATTAAGAGAGCCGGAGCGGACATATATGATCTCTACCTCCGGATGCCAGTGGACAGGAATCTGAAAAAAAGCAGGCATATCATGCAGGTGGTAACAGCTAAAAGGAAATTCTTTTGTTCCGTGAATGCGTTCTTCTCTTAATTCAGGGTACATAGGCAGGCCTTTCTGTGAAGTGGATCAGAGGATATTATGGTCAGATTACTATAAAAGTAGAAATAAGTCAATTTTCTGTGGTAAAAATGCAAGCTTTAGGAAAGATAAAGTATTAATATGTAAAAATTAAAGGTACTATTCAGAATAGTATTCTGAATGGTTACAAAATGAAAATGCAAATTTATAGGAACCGCAGAAAGGATATAAAACATACGATGGAAGGACAGAATAAGTCATTATTTCAATTATTTGTACCACTGTGTCTGGAGACAATCTTTTACATGTTGTCCGGAATGGTGGATACTTTAATGCTTTCTTCTGTGGGAGATCAGGCAGTCGGAGCAGTCGGAACAGCAAATACTTATATTGGTGTATTTATTATTATGTATTCGGTAGTTTCTATGGGAATGCTGGCTGTGATGACACAGAATATCGGTGCGGGCAGACCGGGGATCGCCTGTCAGGCAAAGACTCTGGGATTATGGTTTAATGGGATCCTGGGTGTTGTAATGTCTGTGTTTTTGTTTTTCTGTTCCGATGGGATTCTGTATGTGGTAGGTATTGCACCGGCATTGAAGGAGCCTGCCGTACAATACCTGCGGATCGTCGGAGGCGGAAGCATACTGAACGCGATGATTCCCATACTGGCAGGATATCTGCGTGCGTTCGGATATACGAAACAGCCTCTGATCGCAACTGTGACAGGTAATATTTTGAACTTTATATTAAATGCCGTGTTTCTGTTTCGATTCCACCTCGGCGTGCAGGGGGTTGCATCCGCAACAGTGATCTCCAAAGTAGTGAATCTGATATTGATAGTGATCTTTGTACGGCGGCTGATCCCTGCAAAAAAATATTCGGAGAGGGTAAATTCCGGAGAGATTTTGCGGAAGATCATCCGGATCGGATTACCTTCCGCTTTGGAGAATACTATTTATAATATAGCGATGACACTGGTGATCCGTTTTCTGAACCAGATGGATACGGAGGGAATCAATGTGGCAGCCCGTTCCTATACGGCACAGATCACAAATTTATCCTTCTGTGTGGGAAGTGCGCTTGCACAGGCGAATGCCATTATGACCGGATGGTATATGGGTGCGGGAAAATATGAAATATGTGATAAGCAGACTAAAAAATCTGCGGCGATCGGAGCGGTACTGGCGATGGGAACAGAATTTCTGTTTGCAGTCAGCGCCCAGGTCCTGATCTCTTTTTTCACGCAGGATAAGAGTATGGTAGAACTAGTGCAGAAGCTGATGTTTATTGATATTGCCCTGGAAGCCGGACGAGTCACAAATCTGGTATACGGGAATGCTCTGAAAACCAGTGGAGATGCTGTATTTCCGGTGATCCTCGGAGCTGTTTTCATGTTTTTGTGTGCAGCGGGAGGAACGTATCTGTTGGGGATACAGCTGCATCTGGCAGTAGTGGGTGCTTATATCGGTCTGACAGCAGATGAATGCAGCCGTGCGGTCGGCATGATGTTGCGCTGGCGGAGCGGAGCATGGAAGAAAAAAGGATTGATCGAAGATTGATCGAAGTGCAATAATAAGACGGTATACCGGCTGGCTTTTGCCCGGATGGGCATTCTCTTGCTTTTCGTAGCTTATCATAGCATAGCGCATTTTTTATAATTAAAATATTGACAATATGAAAAAATGTGTTATAGTTCTAAATGCAAATGCAACTCATTTGCATTTAGAACTAATATATGATTAAGTATTTATTTGATAAAGAAAGTATGGAAAGGTAAGAGTCATGTCGGAAGTTATTTTAGATACTTTAATAGATAGTATAAAGCTGGTACCATTTTTGTTCCTGACCTATCTGGCTATGGAATATCTGGAGCATAAGGCTGGCGAGAAGACCACACATATGGTGCGAAAAGCAGGCAAAATGGGACCGTTGATCGGTGGCGTGGCAGGTGTGCTGCCTCAGTGTGGATTCTCAGCAGCGGCATCCAACTTATATGCAGGCAGGGTGATCACCCTGGGAACACTGATAGCCATTTATCTGTCCACTTCTGATGAGATGCTGCCGATCCTGATTTCGGAGAAAATGGATATCCGCTTTGTACTGGGTGTGTTGGGAGCGAAAGCAGCCATTGGTGCCGTAGCCGGATTTGTGATCGATCTGTTGGTCCGGGAGAGGAAGATGCATCCTCATGACCATGTTCACGGGCATGAGGAAAATGATCATGAAGAGGAAGAGCACATTCATGAAATCTGTGAGCATGAGAACTGCCATTGTGAAAAGGATGGCATTTTTCTGTCTGCGGTAAAGCATACGCTTCACATTACCTTTTTCATTATAGTCATTGGATTTGTTCTGAACACAGCACTGCATTTTGTGGGAGAAGATGTTCTGGCCGGACTGATCCTGAACCGTCCCATACTGGGACCTGTGCTGGCAGGATTGGTTGGACTGATCCCCAACTGTGCAGCATCTGTGACCATAACGCAATTGTATATCAGTGGTGTGATCAGCCTTGGAGCCATGATGTCCGGATTGCTGGTGGGAGCGGGAGTAGGACTGCTGGTGTTGTTCCGCGTGAATCCGGATAAAAAGGAAAATCTGAAAATCGTGGGAATTTTATATGTGATTGGCGTTTTAGCAGGAATTGTGATAAACTGGCTGTAGGCACAAGCAGTGCCAAAATTGAGAGCTGACTCTTTGACTGCTTGCAGGCATAAGAGGCAGATCCAATTTTGATAGAGCAACGCCCGTCCAGTGAGGGAACGCAGGGCGTTACCGAGCTGAGCAGCACTGCGGATGCCCAGGATCGCGATATTAAAGGACAGATATCTATGGAAGAACATAAATGTGAACACAATGATATTTCCTACCCTAAGGGATTGAAATGGACCAAACAGAGAAAATGCGTGTATCAGGTACTGGAGGAAGCGACCGAACCCCTCAGCGCCGTGCAGATTTACAATCGTATTGAGAAAGAACACGAAGGCAGCGATTATGCTGTATCCACAATCTACCGGATCCTGGCAACATTTGAAGAACACGGAATGGTAGAGAAGACTACGTTCATGGGAGACGGTACCGTAGTATACGAATTGAACCGTGGGGAACATACCCATTATGCGGTCTGCCTGGAATGTCATAAGCGGATTCCGCTGCTCAGCTGCCCCTTTGCACACGTACATCTGGAACAGGATACCGGAGATTTTACCGTTACCGGACACAAATTAGAGCTTTATGGCTATTGCAGAAAGTGTCAGGAAGCCCGCGAAAATCACTAATTTCACCTATTATATAAAAAAATCGAAAAAAATATTTAATTTTTTTTCAAAAAGTACTTGCATTCTTGAAAACCATGTGATAATATATGTCTTGTCGTTGCGGGAGACATAACAATGACACAGAAAATGCACCGCTAGCTCAGTTGGTAGAGCACCTGACTCTTAATCAGGGTGTCCAGGGTTCGAGCCCCTGGCGGTGCACGCAAAGGGACTGTTTTTGGAGACTTAGGAGCTCTGGGGACGGTTCTTTTTTTGTATAAATATTTAGGCTGAGGAGATTTTATATGACTGCGATATTTGATACTCATGCGCATTATGACGATGACGCATTTAACGAAGACAGAGAACAGATTTTAGCGGCGCTGCCGGGGCGGGGTATCTCCCGGGTGGTGGATGTGGGTGCGAGCCTGGCATCCTGCCGGAAAGTGTTAGAGCTGATGGAACAGTACGATTACATATATGGAGCTATCGGCGTACATCCCAGCGAGACCGCGGAACTGACTGAGGAATCTTATTCCTGGCTGAAGGAACAGTGCCGGAAAAAGAAATGCCTGGCGGTGGGAGAGATCGGACTGGATTATTACTGGCCGGAGCCGGACCACGAGACACAGAAGAAGTGGTTCCTGCGGCAGCTGGACCTGGCGCGTGAGATCAAAAAGCCTGTTATCATTCACTCCCGGGATGCGGCGAGGGATACCGTGGATCTCATGACGGAGGCGCACGCAGAGGAGATCGGTGGCGTAATTCACTGCTATTCCTATACGAAGGAGACGGCGAAGATTTTCCTGGATATGGGATTCTACTTCGGAATCGGCGGCGTGCTGACTTTTAAAAATGCAAAGAAGCTGAAGGAAGCGGTAGAATATATCCCTATGGATCGCATCGTACTGGAGACGGACTGCCCCTATCTGGCGCCGGAACCGAACCGCGGCAAACGTAACAGTTCCCTGAACATTCCCTATGTGATCGCTGTTATGGCGCAGATTAAGGGGATCACAGAGGAAGAAGTGCGCAAGGCGGCATGGGACAATTCGCTTAAGCTGTATCATATGGAAAAATAGATGGTCAGCTGATAAAGAGGTATGATTGGTGGGGGAATTTATAGTAGTAAAAGGTAAACGTTATGGAAACAAGTATAACAAAACAGCAATTATTTTCAAAAGATGATCTGAAAAAACTGATCATTCCTTTATTATTTGAACAGGCACTGGCAATCACTGTGGGCATGGCAGATACCGTTATGATATCCTCTGCGGGAGAGGCGGCGGTCTCCGGCGTATCCTTGATCGACATGTTCAATAATCTGATCATCAGCGTGCTGGCGGCACTGGCTACCGGCGGTGCCGTGGTGACCTCCCAGTTTCTCGGAGCCGGGGAAAAAGAGGACGCCTGCAAATCTGCAAAACAGTTGATCGTGTCATCGGTATGCATTACGATCGGTATATCGATTTTGGTCATGGTGTTCTGTAACGGCATCATTTCCCTGTTTTTCGGTAAAATTGAAGCGGACGTATTTCATAATGCTGTGATCTATATGATGATCTCTGCACTGTCCTTCCCGTTCCTTGCACTGTACAATTCCTGTGCGGCGTTGTTCCGCTCTATGGGAAATTCCCAGATCACGCTGAAGGTCTCCGTGGTGGAAAATATCATTAACATCGGCGGTAATGCGTTGGGTGTTTATGTACTGGGACTGGGCGTGGCGGGTGTGGCGATCCCTTCCCTGATCTCCCGTGCGGTGGCAGGATTCATCCTATATCATTTGCTGAAAAACCCGTCCAATGAAGTGCATTTATTACAAGAAAGCTTCCACATCGACTGGCCGGTGATCCATAAGATTTTTTACATAGGTATCCCCAGCGGGATTGAAAATGGTATTTTCCAGCTGGGACGTGTCATTGTGGTAAGCATTATCGCGGGCTTCGGAACTGTGCAGATCGCTGCCAACGGTGTGGCGAACAGCTTGGACAGCATGGGTTGTATTGTGGGACAGGCTATGAATCTGGCAATGATCACGGTAATCGGTCGTTGTGTCGGCGCCGGAGATTCCGGTCAGGTGCGGTATTATACGAAAAAATTATTGAAGATTACCTACTTGTGTACCTTTATGGTAAACAGCGTCATCCTGCTGTGTCTGTCGTGGATCCTGAAATGCTATGGATTAAGTCCGGAGACCACGCAGTTATCCTATATTCTGGTCATGATCCACAACGGTATGGCGATGTTTTTGTGGCCGGCGTCTTTTGTTCTGCCGAATATGCTTCGTGCCTGCAATGACGTACGGTTTACCATGGTACTGTCTATTTTTTCCATGTTCGTGTTCCGTATCGGATTCAGCTATATCATCGGTGTGAACATGGGTTACGGAGCCATCGGTGTCTGGATCGCTATGGTACTGGACTGGATCTTCCGTGTGATCTGTTTTGTGAGCAGATATTTGTCCGGACATTGGCTGAAGACAGCCGGACTACAGGATAACAGATAGCAACAGTTCATCTTGTGAACATATGCGGCCACAAAGCCATACGAGCATGATTTTGTGTGCCCGGATATATTCACGGATGAACTGTTATGAGGTATAATGTGGGAAAAAGAGAGAGAGGTATGCAATATGCAGGTAGTATTGGAAAATGAAGCTTTAAAAGTAACCATCAACAGCTTTGGTGCAGAGCTTGCAAGCATTCGGGGGAAAGCAACAGATACCGAGTATCTGTGGAATGCGGATGCAAAATTCTGGAAGAGAACTGCCCCGGTACTGTTCCCCTTTGTAGGAAGTCTGAAAAATAAGGAATATCATTATGAAGGAAAGACCTATTCCATGGGTCAGCACGGCTTTGCCAGAGACATGGAGTTTGCCGTGGATGTGCAGACGGCGACAGAAGCATGGTTTTCCCTGCGATCCAATGAAGAAACAAAAGCAAAATTCCCGTTGGAGTTTATCCTGAAGATCGGTTATGAATTGGAAGGAAAAGACCTGAAGGTCATCTGGCAGGTGGAAAATCCGGATACGAAAACACTGTACTTTTCCATTGGAGGACACCCCGCATTTATGTGCCCCGTGGATGGAAAAGGAAAGCAGTCGGAATATTATTTTAAGTTTGATACGGACAAAGATCTGACTTACGGATTGGTGGCAGATGACGGACAAGGACTCATGGGACAGCAAAAGGATGTATTACCGGTGAAAAACGGCTATGCGCAGATCACAGAGCACTTATTTGACCGGGATGCCCTGATCGTGGAGGATCGTCAGGCTTTGGCAGTGAGCCTGTGTACTCCGGACAAAAAGCCGTATGTTACCTTAAGCTTTGATGCTCCGTTATTCGGCCTGTGGTCTCCCGCGGGCAAGGGAGCACCGTTTATCTGTATCGAGCCTTGGTATGGCAGATGCGACAAGACGACCTTTGACGGCAGTTTAGAGCAACGGGAGTACAGTAATACCCTGCAGGCAGGCGAGGTATTCCGCAAGGAGTATACTATCACAATAGAATAATTACGAGAAAGCGAAAAAGCTTCTGAAAAAAGCTTCGGTCACAGAAAAAGATTGTGCCCGGAGCTTTTCTTATGCTGCTATTCAATATAGATTTATCGAATATCAATAAATTTATATTGACATTCGTATAATAGAGTGATATGTTAAGGCTACCAAGAAGGAAAGAGGTATTTATTATGGAGAAGAGAGAGTTGTCGGAAAAGGAGCTGCGGGAGAAAAAGTTATCTTTGGCGAAGGGGACAAAGTACCTGCTGGATTTCATGTTCTATGCGGGAATCCTAGTGACGATAAGTCTGCCGCTTAGTCTCAAATACATAGGAAAGTATCTGGAGGCGGTGGAGGAGCATTATCTTCCGGCGGTGATCATATTCGCCATCCTGGGTGTGCTGGCATTATTGTTGGTCAATGAACTGCGCAAGATGTTTGGCACGGTGCTTGCGGAGAACTGCTTTGTACCGGAAAATGTGGCGAGCCTTAGGAGAATGGGAGACTTAAGTTTTTTCATCGCGGCCATGAGCGCTGTGAGATGTGTGGTGTACCTGACCATTGCCATGCTGGTGATCATTCTGGTATTTATCATTGCAGGCATGTTCAGCAAAGTGCTGGCGATGGTATTTGAAGAAGCCGTGCGCTACAAGGAAGAAAACGACTTAACGATCTAAAAATTCAGTCACTCAAAATTAGAAAGGCATCTATTATGGGAATCATTGTAAATCTGGATGTAATGATGGCAAAGCGGAAGATCAGCCTGACAGAACTGGCGAATCAGGTGGATCTGACACAGGCAAATTTATCCATCCTGAAAAATAATAAAGCAAAAGCCATACGTTTCTCTACACTGGAATCCATTTGTGAGGTGCTGCATTGCCAGCCCGGAGACATTCTGGAGTATGTAGAGGACACAAAAGAAGAGGAAACCAAATAAAACCTGAGAGGGGGAGATCATAATGCAGGAAAATGTAGTAGTACAGGAAACAAATTCAATAAATCAGGAACAGATTTCCGGGCAGAATGTAGTCCGGGTAGTGGAAAAGACAGAGACTGTGGAGACAAAGCGCTTGCAGGAGCACTATAATTTCTTCGGACCGGTGACTTTTCTCTATGCCGTGTTCTATGCATTTTGTATGTTTCGGAACGGCTCGGGGATCACTTTCCCTTTTTTTCTCGCAGGCACTTTACTGTATTTTGTCTTCTCGCTGTCAAAACTGGAGATTACCTTGAAAAAAGGAAGCGCCTTTTACATGATCAGCATTCTGCTGCTGGGGGTATCCACCTTCTGCACCGACGGATGGGCGATCATAGGTCTGAACAAGCTGGCGGTGTTTCTGTTAGTGATGTGTCTGCTGCTGAATCAATATTTTGATACGAAAAAGTGGAATCTTGGGAAATATGTGGGAAGCATCTGTCAATTGGTGGTTATGAGCTTCGGGGAACTGGGAAAGCCTTTTTCCGATGGCAAAGCCTATTTTCGTGAAAAGGGAAAAGTAAATAAGAAGGTATGGTACGGACTGCTGGGAGTGGTGATCGCACTGCCCATTCTGCTCATTGCCGCCGGACTGTTAAGCTCTGCCGATGCGGTATTTCGTAAGATGACAACGGATTTCATGAACTGGATCCGTCCGGACAATATATTCAACGTAGTCATCCGGGTAATGTTTCTGTTCTTTGCCTCCTATGCACTGACTTCCTACCTGTGTAAGCGAAGCATCCCGGAAGAAGTGAAGGATCGCAGAAAGGGTGAGCCGGTACTGGCAATTACGATTATGTCACTGCTGTCACTATTGTATCTGCTGTTTTCCGGTATTCAGATCTTCGGATTGTTCTTAGGGAAAATGCAGCTGCCGGAGGGCTATACTTACGCTCAGTATGCAAGAGAGGGCTTTTTCCAGCTGCTGGTTGTCAGCATTCTGAACCTGATCCTGGTACTGGTGTGCCTCAGCTTTTTTAGGGAGAGTAAGGTACTGAAAGTGATTATGACGATTATGTCATTATGTACTTTTATCATGATCGTGTCCAGCGTAATGCGAATGATCATTTACATCCGGTATTATTATCTGACTTTCCTGCGGATCTTCGTATTGTGGATACTGGCGGTATTATTCGTCATGTTTATCGGAGTACTGATCAACATTTACAGGGAAAGTTTTCCTCTGTTCCGCTATGGTGTCGTGATGGTGACCGTGCTGTATCTTGCATTGTCCTTCAGCCATCCCGACTATATTATAGCCAGAGTGAATATTGCCAATGCACCCGGCGCAGACGGTACAGGCTGGGAAGAATCCGTGGCGCAGGATTACGGAGACGATTTTTTCGCCGGACCGTTTTTCCGGGGATCGGAATATAATGACTACTCTTATCTAAGTGATCTCAGTGCGGATGCGGCACCGGTCATTATTCCTTATATGGAGAGCCTGGGGTATGATTTTGGCGCCTATGAACTGGAGAGACCCACAGATATTATGAGCGAAGATACGCAGGCTCAGTGGTGGGGGAGTTATCAACCGAAGGGATTCGGATATTATTACCTGAACCATAATAAGAAGCGTCTGGATCAGACATCTCTGCGGACATTTAATATTTCCAGATATATGGCGCGGAAACAGATAGAGGCGAGAATCGATGGAAAATAAAGAAATGAATACGGAAAAAATAAAGTTTTATAAAAAGCATCCGGTGATGCTTGCATGGCTGATTTCTATATTTATCGGACTGGGCTATGCGCTTTTTACGATCATAGCCTCTGTTATTCATTATGAGCAAAGAGATTATGTATGGGAGATCATTAAGGCTTTTACAGAAATGTTTACCTGGGCAATTTTAATGGGAGCGGTACTGGTATTTCCTGTGGTGCTGACGATCAGCGAAGGAATCTGCCTGATCAGTGAAGCATGGGAACGTCCGGTGAAGGGAGCCTGGCTGTTTGACCAGCATGTATTTTGGCTGGGCGGATTCTATGAACTTTGTTATTTGGGGTTGATTATGGATGTAACATCCGCTGACTGGCAGACGCAGTTAAGCAATTCCAATAAACATACACCGATTTACAGTGGTTCTATGGTTACTTTTATAGTACTCATTCTGCTGGCATTTATAGGGTATGAGATCCTGCAGAGTATTCCGCTTCGGAAGCTGCCGCCACTTGTGACAGTCCTGTCGATTTCCGCAATGTACCTGGGATTGTTAGAACTGATCCTGTTCACAGTACAGATATTCAAGCCGACGATTTTGCTTGATGGATATTTGTTATTATTTCCACTGTGCTGTGTGCTGCTAGTGGTGCGACTGCTTCTGAAGAAAATACGGGAGTGGAATGCACTGGTGCAGAATGCGGAGGCGGAACACTTTGGGACGGGGAAGATTTATCAGAATCCCATGCTGCGTTGGTGTGACAGCATATTACGGAAGGCTGCATGGTGGCCGGTGCTTGGACTGGTATTGATGTTCCCGCTGTTGGGAAGCCTGATCGCAATCCTCATGCTGTTTGGGCAGGCACCGGATTCTGTGATTAAAGCATTCACGGAGACCAGCGACTGGAATCTGTCACTAAGACAGGCACCGCAGAATGTCATGTATGATGAACATTATCTCTGCACGGTAGCTGCCGGCGGTCATGAAAAAGTCGTAAAGCCTATCCGCCTGGGGAGGCGGCATGGGCATGAAGTGATCGTGAACCGTCAGTTGTGCATCGCCAATGCTTTTGAACAGGTGTTGGAAGAACGGACTCCCGGCTTACACCGGGCACTGCGTCATTTTTATGATACTTACGGGTTCCCTGTGGCGAGACTGATCCACAGTAAATACACGGCGGATCTGGTGTATTTTATCATGAAGCCTCTGGAATGGATCTTCCTGTGTGTGCTGTACCTGACGGACGCCCATCCCGAGAACCGCATTGCCGTGCAGTATACCGGGAAGACGGCGGCGCAGGTGGAAAAAATAGTAAAATATTAACTCCCTTTTCGGAATTGTGTACCCACTGAAAACGAGCCTATAAACATGCATTCACAATGCATAAAAACACGTTCCGGCTATTTCCCACACATTGAAATATACACTTAGATAACATATAATACGAAATATATTTTGGGGAGGATTATGACCATGAAAAAGAAATTATGCAGTATTGTTTGTCTTTGCTACTTTGTTTCAATTATGTTATGTGCATGTGGAAGAAAAGAACAGGGGAATCCTATTAGATTGCCAGCCAGAGAGGATATTGTATCGATTGGTGTCTCTGACGGTGACAAATATGCTATGTCACCTAACACAGAAGGTGAAGCTACGGAGTTTATTGATGAATTTTTATCTATGCTAATGGATATGGAAACAACCAGTCAGCAATCAATCAATGATGCACCGGTCAACAAAGATTCTATTACGATCAATATAAATTGTGATGGGGCGGCAGGAACTACTCTTTTTTACTATGTAGATAAAGGAATCGAATATGTAGAACAGCCATATCAAGGAATTTATAAACCAACGCCTGCTTTAGGTAATTGTATAACTGAAATGCTTGCTTCGGCAGATAATAGACCGCTAATGGTAACATTTCAGGCATCGGTAATTGAAACGAATCATGATTCAATAATAGTAAAACCGGTAGATGGTTCTTTGGAACTTGATTCAGCAGATAAGTTTTATATATCAAACGAAGAGAACCTTGAATTGCAAATTGGAGATTTCGTAGAAATTAGCTATAACGGAGAAATAATGGAATCATATCCTGCACAATTAGGAGAGGTTTATAAAATTACCGTGATAGAACAGACAGAAGCAAATGCCATGTGGGATAGAATACCTATGGTAAGAATAGATGGTAAATTATACTACGATACAGGGAGAGAAAGCATCATGGATGCACGTTGTGGCACTATGGATGGAGAAATAACATCAACTGTCGATGGAACTGAAATACCAACAGAAGATAATCAGTCTAATTTTGGAAGTGGATTTGGTTATCAGTATGGGGCAGACGATACAATAGAAATTTATATGAATGAAAAGTGGTTCGTCTTTGAATACAGAGAAGAATCTGAATGAGAGAATAAATGATAGATAAGTCAAATTAAATTCAAAAGGCTGTCTCAATAAAGGGATAGCCTTTTTCAATTCTCAGCCTAAATTTTCTCAATATTCAGTAGGCAAAATCCAAGATACAGTTGCTCAAATTGCTCGAAAAATTAAGAAATGTATGAATATACACTAAAATTGGGGAAATGAACAGCGGGAACACTTTTCCGAAAAGGGAGAATATTAATGGAAAAAGCTCTCCCTTTTGGATATAATAATATTTGAAAGGGAGGCTTTTTTATATGATAAAAGTGAATTGAACTAAATCGGAATTTGAGGGAGGAAACAGTATGAAAAAGATTATTGCAATGGTTCTTTGTCTTGTGTTGGTACTTTCATTGGCTGGTTGTGGAAATAATGATCAAAGTTCAGATACGCATGATGCGAACTACGAAGAAGGTTATACGGCTGGCTACGAGGTTGGATATAATGATGGGAAGCAGCAAATGGCCGAAAACAAAAAGTACTTTGCACAGTTTTCGGGATCTTTTACAGCTTCCGTTGAACAACTCTTGCTGGATTACTGTGCGCTTCCGGGAAAAACGATTGCGGTAGTTCACTTCTTTCAGACTGCACCCTTTTTACTTCGCTTTCAGGAAGATATGACCGGAAAGCTTGTTGAAGGAACGGTTTATGTGTTTGAGTTCAAGACATTTGAAGTTGAACTTCCGGCTGATGAGGAAAATCCAGATATTTCGGATTATATGTACTCAATAGATGTTACTAATTATAGAGTTGCGGAAGATGGCGAGCTCGGGTTGGAGAGCATATCGCCGACTGTTGAAATAATATCGAAGTAAGTAACCGGATTATTTAATAAGCAATCACCGTGGTAAATTCTATTTAGATATCCCAGTAAAAGAATCGGATTGAACTGATAGGGCAGAAGAGGTATACTTATTTTCGGAAACGAACGGAGGTACCGGGATGGAAAAGTTTACCCCTTCAGAGCTTTGTGCAGACATTAAGATCTATGATTATAAGAAAAAAGTAAAATATGATGACAAATCCCTGGTGATTTTTGAGAAAACAGGGAAAATGATAACAGCCGGAAAAGAGTGCGAAGGAATGCTTTACACTCTTCCGGCTGATTCTATTGGTTTTTCTCCGATCGTGTTGGGAAGAGTCAGCGACTATACCTGTGCGGAAAAGATGCTAAAGCAGATGCTGTGCCGGTATCTTGGCAAGGCATCATTTACGGGATACGGAGAAGGGCTTATTTTTATTCACGAGAAGCTGAACGAAGTGGAAATGAAAGCCTATTTCGATCTTCTGTATCAGGCGGGAGCCAAAAATGTGGTCTATGCAGATGAAAGCGTGAAAGGAATCCCAGAGGGAACTCCCTGGGAGGATGTGATCTGGGGAATGAAGAACACTTATAAAAATCTTCGTTTTGCAGTAGAGATCACGAAGGAACAGCCCATGGATTACCTCAGATATTCACTGGCGCAGTTGGCAGAGAACTGTAAGCGGTGGGGACTGGAAGAGGAAATGTCAAAATTGCATATTTAAGAAAAAGGCTAAGGATAAATGAAGTTATTTATCCTTAGCCTAAATTATTAGCTTTGCTGATAGTAATTATGCCGGTAAAGATGATCGTCTACCTGCTGCGCCAGGTGATTCATTTCTTCTTGTGCATCAGCACCCATGGCAATATTATAAAACGCATAGGAAAACTGCTTACTGAAGAAAGGATATGCGGGGGTCTGTGGTCTGGTAAAAGAGGTATTCCGTAATTGTGAAAATAAAATATTGCTGTTGCCGGAACCAGCCTGAAAGCTGTCCATTACATCATAAATCTCTTTTAAAACGGGAATACCCGTTAACTGACTGATCTTCAACTGGTTCTGCAGACTGAAAACATAACGGATAAATTCACAACATTCTCTGGGATATTGTGTCTGTCTGGACATGCATAATCCCCAGCTTCCATGGGGAGAAGCTGCTTTTATACCATGGGGAAGAGGGATTATGCCGATATTACTATTCCTTTTCTGCGATTGAAAATAAGCACTGGGCAGGGAAAGACTCATGGCAAAGTTTTCAGGAAAATCGGCACTGAGATCCTCCACGTGGGTATAATGATATTTATGAAATAATTCGCCCAGCCAATTCATAGCAGCGACGGAAGCCGGAGAGTTAATATATCCAGAGGTTGCCGTCAGCGTATCGTTAAAAAAGCTGCCGTTATTCTGCACGATAAATGGCAATCCTGCATAGCTGTTCCATTCTCCGGATTTCGGAGAAAGACCGCGTCCGGAGTCCATAAGCAAAGGATAGGGAAAAGAAGTTTTGGTCTGTATTGTATGGCAGACATTCAGAAACTCATCCCAGCTCCAGGCATCTTCCGCAGAAGTCGGAATGCGGATACCAAGGGAATGGAACAACTCCTTGTTATACAGAATACATAAAGTGGATTCCGTATAACCCAGATGATATAGTTTTCCCTGATAGGTTCCCTGTGTCACAATGGGAGACAGAAAAGAGGATAGGAAAGACGAATCCATATATCCATCAAACGGCAGCAGAGAATTCATATATGCCCAATAGGGGACATCAGGACCGTCCAGGGACAGAATATCCGGTGCATTTCCACTGGTAAAGCTTTGCAACAGCGAGTCACGCAGAGGAGCCTTATCGTTGGTGAGAAAAGTCGGTGTTACGAAAAAACCGGAAGATGTCAGATTAAACTGTTCAATCAGAGAGATCCAAAAATGTTTCTCATTATCCTCCATAGGACATAAATAAATAGAAAGGTTTATTTTATCTTTGGAGCGGTCTGCTACAAAAGTGCCTTTTCCTTGCTGCCGTATAATATATCCTTCAGCTTCCAGACATTTCAGGGCTTGTGTAATAGTGCTCTTACTTACATTTAAAGTACGCATTAATTCATTGTCGGAAGGGATGAGATCGCCGGGACGATAATATCCGCTTTCGATTTTCTGGACAAATTCATTTTTTATAAGCATGTATTTTGGTGTTCTGGTGTTCATAAAATCCCCCATATTTTGAAAAGTGATTGACAATATATTTTTGTTATGCTAATATCATAGCATAAGTTATTCGAACAAACAAGATTAAATAAAAAAACTCTCTGCAAAAGCAGAGAGTTAAAAAATAAAACAAGTTATTCGAACAACCGAACAACCAAAAGGAGGAGAAGATGAAAAAGACATTTTCAAAAGAGAAATTATTTGACAGAACACCGCGGGTCTTTAAGCGGGATGCAACGGAAGTTCGTTTTTTGTTGGGCGGAATCGGAACAGGTAATTTTTCTGTAAATTCAAGAGGAAAGTTCCTGGACTGGGAAATTTTTAACTGGCCTTCCAAGAATACGAAATTTCCGCTTTCCTTTTTTGCAATTCGTACGGAGAACAAAGAACTGGAAAAACCTATATCGAAAATTCTGGAATCGAGAATGGTTCCGCCATATACCAGCTCACACGGATATCTTCAGGCTGAATTAGTAAATCTGCCAAGAATGGAAGATTCCGAACTGATTTGTGAATATCCTTTTGCAAGGGTGAATTTCAAAGATTCCGAATTGCCCGTAAAAGTGTCAATGGAAGCATATACACCGTTTATTCCTTTAAATACAGATGATTCCAGTATTCCCTGTGCAATTATCCGATACACGGTGAAAAATATTGCAGACTGTCCGACCAAAGTAAGCCTGGTAGGTACGCTTCCCAATGCATCCGGGTTTGAGGGATATGATGTTATTGAAAACCTGAAGCTGGCCGACAGTGTAAAAAATGAATATCGGGAATTTGATGATGTGAAGGGCTTGTATTATTCACCCGAACATTTGAAAGAGGATCATTTACGGTATGGAAACATGGCGATTCTGACCAGTGGATCCAATGTAACCTATAAAACACAGTGGTTTGACGGTGAATGGGTAGATGGAATACAGGATTTCTGGGATGACTTTACCAGTGATGGACTTTTGGAAAAAGAGACGGTATCTGACAGTGTGGGATGTGAATTTGCACAATTTCATAATTTCAGTTTCCTGAAAAGAAGAGAAAAGATCGGATCCATCGGAGCCTGGGAAGAACTTCAGCCGGGAGAAGAAAAAACCTTCGAATTTGTCATTACATGGTATTTCCCTAACAGAGTTAAGGCGTGGATCGAGTTTGATGAGGACTACGAGAAATTCCAGCGCGGTGAATACGGAACAGTAAGAAATTACTATGCAACAAAATTCACAGATGCATGGGATGTAGCAAAATATGTATACCATAATAAGGAACGACTGGAATCAGACAGCAGAAAATTTGCCGATGCTATGTTCCATAAGACTACATTACCTTATTATGTGATTGATGCTCTGACTGCAAACATTACGAATCTTCGAAGTAATTTATGTTTCCGGCTGGAAGATGGAACTTTTGCCGGATTTGAAGGAATACGTGACTACATAGGCTGCGGTTACGGTAGTGTGCCTCATGTATGGAATTATGCACAGACGGTTGCTTTTCTGTTCCCGGATCTTGAAAAAACCATGCGTAATGTAGAATTTTTGAGAGAAACAGATGAGACAGGTTGCATGTCTACACGAATGTTTTCCGTATTTGATCAGGAACGGTATGCAATGGTTCCGGCCTGTGATGGAGAACTTGGAAGTGTTGTTCGTGTCTACCGGGATTTCAAGAATCTCGGGGATGTAGAATTTTTGAAGACCATTTGGCCCAAAGTAGTGTTGGCAATGGAATATGCCCTGAAACAATGGGATCTGGATGGAGATGATGTACTGGACGGTCAGCAGAATACAACCTATGATATTGAATTCTACGGACCGAATCCCATGACGGACAGTATCTTCCTGGCAGCACTGAAATGCTGTGAAGAGATGGCTGAGATCGTAGGGGATGAAGAACATCATCAGCTATACGCAGATGCTTACGAAAAAGGAGCTGCAAGAGCCGATCAACTGATGTTTGACGGAGAATATTATATTCAGGTACAGAAGGAGATTGATAAATATAAATATCAATTCGGAAAAGGCTGCCTGTCAGATCAGCTTCTCGGACAGTTCCTGGCATATATGGCCGGAATCGGGGAGATTTTACCGAAAGAGCATGTAAAATCTGCTATGGAATCCGTATTCAAGTATAATTACAAAACGGATTTTTATCATACGGACAGTGTACACAGAGCATATGCAATCAATGAAGAGCATGGAATGGTAGTAGCTACCTGGCCGAAAGGCGGCAGACCTAAATTCCCTTTATCCTATGCCGGAGAGGTGTGGACAGGAGTAGAGTATGAAGTAGCCGTTAATCTGATTTATTCAGGTTGTGTAGAGGAAGGTCTGACGGTGGTAAAGTCAATTCGGGATCGTTATGACGGATACAAGAGGAATCCGTTCAGTGAGATTGAGTCCGGTCATCATTATTGCAGAGCAATGGCAAGCTGGGGAGTGCTGAATGCATTATTGGGACTGCAAAGTGATATGTATCGCGGAACCTTGTCATTCCATCCTGCAATAGAAGGTGAAATGTCCAGTTTCTTCATCTGTGGAAAAGCATGGGGTATCTACAGTCAGAAGGAAGAGAATGGGAAAATGTGCAAACATATTGACATCCTGTATGGGACGTTAGATGATATTCATGTACAAGAATAAGGAGGGTACAATTATGATGAAAAAGTATTGGAGAAAAATGATGGCACTTACTTGTGCGGCCGCTATGCTGTTTACGATGGCAGGATGCGGAAATGCAGAAGGAACTACAGATGGTGCAGAGACTGCGCAGAGCTCTACGACTGCAGATGGCTCCGGAGAGATCACGATCAAGTTTGCAGAGCATGTTGCTGATATTCAGGCACAGGAGCCGCATCTGCAGAAGATTATTACTGCCTTTGAAGAAAGCCATCCGGGGATTAAAATTGATATTACGGGCAAAGAAGTGTCCGAGCATAATACACAGATGACTTTACTGGCAGGAGAAAATAAGCTTCCGGATGTTTTCTGGCTGGAGCAGGCAACCGCAAAGGAGTTCGCACAGAATGGGTATTTATATGATCTGACGGATGCATTGGATCAGTATGGTATCAATGACAGCCTTCTTCCCGGACTGGTGCATTCATGTACCGTTGACGGCAAAGATGTGGGAATGCCCAGTGAAGTTATGATGGTAGGATTTTATTATAACAAAGATCTCTTCCAGCAGGCAGGAATCGAAGAAGTGCCTGTTACCTATGAAGAGTTCCTGGATGCGGTAGATAAGCTGAATGCAGCCGGAATCACACCGCTGACCGTGGGGGCGCAGGATAATTACAGTATCTGGGCATTTGAGACAATGCTGGCAAGATATGGATTCTTTGAAAAGCTTGACGGCCTGAAGGATGGAAGCATTTCCTGGAATAACGAAGACTTTATTCACTATTTTGAAAAAGTAGAAGAAATGCGTGAAAAAGGAACTTTCACAAAGGACATTTCCAATATTGGATATTTTGAAGCAAAAGAGCAGTTCCTTGGTGGAAATGCAGCAATGTTCAATTCCGGAGCATGGGATATCGGTGATTTTGAGGGAAGTGATATGGCTTCTAAAATCGGATTTTTCTGGGGACCTACCTTTTCCGACAGCCAGTATGAGCAGCAGATCGGAATCAAGGCATCCGGCGGTGTTTATGTAGTATCTTCAAAGGCAGCAGAAGATCCTGCGTTGTTAGATGCAATTATGCAGTTCTGGCAGTTCTATTACGGCGAAGAGGGAACCAGGATCATTGCAGAGGATACCGCGGCATTACCGTGCTCTACATATAATGGACAGATTGACGAGAGCCAACATCCTGTACTTTCCACGATGATCACGGCATTAAATGATGACTGGAAAGCAGTAACTGAGCCGTTTAATTCACTTTCGTCCAATGTGGCATATGGATATTTTGATGCTACCTTCGGTGTTATGACCGGCGTTTACACACCGGAACAAGCAGCTGATTATGTAGAAAATTTACAAAGTGCCGAAAGATAAAACCAAAAGAGCGGTATGAAATTAAGTAATACCGCTCTTTTCTATAGAATGGAAAGGGAGAAAGCTATGTATTGGTTGAGTACAAAGAAAGCAAAAATCATTATGCTGCTTCCGACTCTTATGATTTATGCAGTATTTATTATTATTCCTGTGTTTATCGCATGTTATTATAGCTTTACGGACTACAGTGGTCTTGGAAAAGCATCATTTGTGGGAATAAAAAACTATGTTGCTATGTTCCATGATAAGCTATTTCTGATCGCATTGAAAAATACATTTTTAGTATTGTTATTCAGTGTGATATTCCTGATCGTTGGATCTTTTATGGCAGCATTATTGATGAACAAGAATTTTCACGGAAACGCATTTTTTAAAATGGTGATTTTTGCTCCCTATGTAATAGCGCCTATTATCATAGGAATTATCTGGGGATATATCCTGAATCCTAATTATGGGCTGGTAAATAGTGTATTGCACAAAATAGGACTGGATATGCTTGCTATTGAATGGATCGGTGGAACTAAATGGTCTCCATTGTCATTGGCGATCGTATTCACATGGCAGGTACTGGGTTTCCATGGAACTATTTTTTTATCCGGAATCAAAGCAATACCGGGAGATATTTACGAAGCTTGCGATATTGATGGAGCCAATTTGTTACAACGCTTGTTTTATGTGACAATTCCTATGCTGAAAGAGACCTTTATTATTAATATTGTTCTGGTGGTAACAGGCGTATTTAAAATATATGAACTGGTATATCAGATGACAGGCGGAGGACCTGCTCATCAGTCGGAGCTGCTTACCTCATATATGTATTTTACAGTATTTACATCCAGAAGGTATGGATATGGAATGGCAATTGCGGTTGCAATTCTGTTACTTTCAATTCTGGGCTCATTTTCCTATATTAAGATCACAACGAGGAAGCAAAGGAGTTAAACATGAGAAACAAGAGAATATCGATAAAAAAAGTCATTTTTTACATATGTCTGCTGGGATTGATTATTCTTTTGGTCATGCCCATACTGTGGGCTATGTTGCTTTCATTAAAGACAAATAATGAGATTGTCAACAGTCCGCTTTCTTTGCCGCAGACAATAAGCTTTGAAAATTATCAGCGTGCGATCGATACTATTGATTTTTCCAGAATGTATTTTAACACGATTTTACTGGTAGTAATATCTACTTTTTTCAGTATTTTATTTACTTTTATGAGTTCGTTCGCAATTGCCAGAATGGTTTTTCGAAACCATAAGGCATCGGAAACATTGTATCTGTTCCTGCTGGTCGGGATTGGCATTCCTATTTATGTGCTACTGTTTCCGGTATACCGGATTGATTCATTGATGGGAATCCTTGGAACCCGTTTGGGACTGATCCTGCCGTATGTTGCAGTGAACATCTCGTTCAATACCTTACTGTTTACCGGATTTTTGAGAGATATCCCCGGAGAATTGGAAGAAGCAGCAATTATCGATGGCTGCAATCTATTTAAGCTGTGTACCAAAGTGGTGATTCCGGTTATGAAACCCACGTTCGTGACGATCATTATTTTTAATGCTGTTTATATTTACAATGAGTTCCCGTTTGCATCAACCTTTATTCAGGATAATGTCTTAAACACCGTGTCGTTAATGACATCTATGTTTAAAGGACAATATTCCATGGATTACAGTGGGATCATTGCAGCGAGTCTGATGATCATGCTTCCTGAATTGGTATTTTATGTCATTTTGCAGAAGTATATTATAAGTGGTATGACTGCAGGAGCAGTGAAAGGATAAGAAAATGAGAGAAATCGTAAGGCCATCCCTACATTTTACACCACAGAAAGGCTGGATCAATGATCCTAATGGCTTGGTGTTTTTTAAAGGACAATATCATTTATTTTATCAGTATAATCCGTACCATGATAACTGGGACAGTATGCACTGGGGGCATGCGGTAAGCCGGGACCTGATACACTGGGAAGAATTGGAACCGGCACTGGTCCCCGACATGCCCTATGATAATGATAAAAACGGCGGATGTTTTTCCGGATCGGTTGTTGTACATGATGATCAGCTATTTTTATTTTATACAGGAAGAACGGAAGATGAAACCGGTATTTTTGAGACGCAAAATCTGGCAGTGTCGAAGGATGGGATACATTTCGTAAAGGCAGAAGAAAACCCGCTGATAAAAGAAGTCCCGGAAAAGGGAGGAAGAGATTTTCGAGATCCCAAGGTGTTTTTTGCACAAGGGAAATGGAGAATGATCTGTGGAGGATCCACCGGAAGAATTGAACATCCGGACAGCTGCGGAAGAATTTATCTGTTCTCTTCTACCGATCTGTACCATTGGGCGTATAGCGGAATTTTGTACGAAGCAGAGCCCGGTGAGGGCAGAATGTTTGAATGTCCGGATGCCTTCTGCCTTGATGATGTCTGGTTTTTGACAACTTCGCCGATGTATGAAAAAGACAGTGTAACGACGCTGTATCTGTCCGGACAGGTGGATTTTGACAAATGTGAATTCCATAAAGAGACAAGAGGAACCTTGGATCTTGGAACTCATTATTATGCAGCACAGACATATCCGGTATTGCATGGGGAAATACGGTCTATTGCCTGGCTGGGCGGCTGGCTGTGGATGCCTTGGATCCGGGATTTCGGTCCGGAGGAAGGTTATCGTGGAATATTGGATGTATCACGAGTGTGGTATTTAGATGATAACAGGCGTTTGTGCGCAAAAGTGGCTGATAAAGTGAAATCTGAGATGAAGCTCTTCAGCAGAACATTGGAAAAACATTGGGCCGGTGAAAACATACTACCGCAAAGTCAGCCGGTTATGGTAGAACTGAAGGGAAAGCTGCCGGGAGATGGAGAGTTATTATGTATTGACCTATATGATGCAGACAGACATACAGTGACAATATGCTTTGATTCTACAAATAAAGAAATGACCGTGAATTATAACCGGGCAGACAGAGCTTCCAGATATGGTATACGGACTGTGCCCTGTGAAATGATGGAAAAAGAAACAGATATTGATATCCTCATAGACGGAAATACATTTACATTATTGTGGGAGCATGGTTTATATCGCTATACAGGAAAATTATACCCACAAGGAAATATAGGCGTAGATATAAAATATAGGGCAAAACGGCATTATGATATTACCTCTCTGGGAGAGATATTGATTGATTTTACCGGGAAAAAAGAGAGTGAAAGACAAACTTTGTCTTATACACAAAATCCGGGAGGTGCACCTGCTAATGTTGTGGTTGCGGCACAACGGCTGGGTGCCCAAACAGCATTTATCGGAAAAATAGGAGAAGATTTCCTGGGTGATTTCTTAAAGGAAACCTTGGATAAATGCGGTGTTTCAACCGAAGGATTAATAAGTGATGCAGACTATTTTACAACACTTGCTTTTGTTAAACTGGCAGATAACGGAGAACGAAATTTTGCGTTTGCCAGAAAACCCGGAGCAGATATCGGACTGAAGGGTGAGGAAGTACGGAAAGATATCATCTGCCAAAGCCGTATTCTTCATGTAGGCTCTTTGTCGTTAACTGATGAAATATCCAGAAATGCAGAGTTTATTGCATTAAAAGCTGCGAAAAATAATGGAACGATTATTTCTTATGATCCGAATTACAGAGCCAGTTTATGGGATTCACAGGAAGAAGCCTGTAAATGGATGAGAAGCATTTTAGAATATGCAGATATCGTTAAAGTATCAGAAGAAGAGATTGAGCTATTAACAGGTTATACGGATGTTCGGAAAGCAGCAGAGAGCATAACAGAGTATGGCGCAAAAATAGTACTCATTACTTTAGGCGAAAAAGGATCGTTTGTATATCTGCAGGATCAGCAGGAAGCATATGTTCCAGGCTATTCCAGCAAAGTTGTGGATACCACCGGTGCCGGAGATTCTTTTATGGGAGGCTTTTTATATAAGATTTGTGAATCCGGTAAGCGTATAGAAGAATATTCTTTACAGGAAATGATAGAATGTGTCCGCTTTGGAAATGCGGTGGCTTCCCTATGTGTTGAGAGAGAAGGAGCAATACCTGCGATGCCTGTAATGGAAGAAGTAATTAAGAGGATCAATAGCTAACATAATCCGATCGATGGACAGTAAGAAGGAGCAACTCTGCAGTACCGGGAGCTGCTCCTTTTTGATATAATTTATTGTCCGGAATATGCTTGCTTTTCACATAAATCATTGTCATAATAGGTGTGTTATAAAGAGATTGGAGAAATATAGAAATGTTATTAGATGTTTTAGGATTATTGTCAGCCTGTTCATATGCTTTGGACTGTGTGGAGGCAGAGCTGGTACATGTGTCTGACAAACATGCGAAGCGTGTGGCATACATGAGTGTCTGCATGGCAGAGCAGTTGGGGATCAGCGGTGAGAGCCTGCAGGATCTGGCAGCATGTGCCCTGCTTCATGATAATGCACTGACACAGTATATTCAGGAAGAATTACATAAGGATGTTGCAAATGCCCCGCAAGCTTCTCAGGTAGGAATTCACTGTACCCTGGGTGAAAAAAATATACAGAGACTTCCCTTCCATACGGATGTGAAGGATGTAATTCTGTATCACCATGAAAATGCCAATGGGAGTGGACCGTTTGGAAAAACATGGGAAGAGGTTCCGATTTTTTCCCGCATCATTCATTTAAGCGATCTGCTGGACCGGGCATACGGTGCAAAGGGCTTTACGGAGGATATTTTCAATAAAGCTTGTGGATATCTTCACAAAAATGAAGGAACCGTTGTGGACAAGGAATGTGTGGATGCTTTCCTGCAGGTGTTTACGCTGTCACATTTTCTGACGCTGGGAGAGGATAGCTTTGAGAAAAATCTGTGGGAGAAAATCCCCCGCATCAAACAGGAGCTAAGCTTCGCGCAGATCAAGGAGCTGGCGAGCTTTTTTGCACAGATCGTCGATTACAAATCTCCATTCACCAGCACCCATTCCATCGGTGTAGCAGAGGATGCAGAACGGTTGAGCCGTTATATGGGATTTGATGAAGAAACCGTGGAGAAAATGTACCTTGCGGGCGCTTTGCACGACATCGGAAAAGTGGCGGTAGGTAATGAGATCCTGGAGAAGCCGGGAAGGCTTACGGAGGACGAATTTGCTGTGATGAAACATCATGCGGCATATACCTATTATATTCTGTCAGGCGTAGATGATTTTGACGAGATCCGCGACTGGGCGGCATTCCACCATGAGCGGCTGGACGGAACCGGATATCCTTTCGGGAAGACCGCCGCAGAACTGAACACGCAGGAGCGCATGATGGCCTGTATAGACATCTATCAGGCACTGACGGAAAGTCGTCCCTATAAACAGGGCATGCCTCACGAAAAAGCTTGTGAGATCCTGTGGGATATGGCGAATAAGGGCTGGCTGGATGAAACGATTGTGAAACAGGTCGAGGATTGCTTTCGGGGATAAAAGATGTGAGGGCGATTATTGCAGGATTAATATGACGCAGATATAGGGAAGGTATAAAGATATGGACAACTTTATAGAAGCTTTGTATGGACAACCGGAAGGAACTATTCCGGAGGAGTATGATTGGTTTGCTCCGCTGTTGGGTGATTGGGAGTTTGATTATAAAGATAAGTTTATAGATGGTGATCATAACAGGCCACAGCGTCAATTAAAGGGAGAGTGGATCTTTAGGCGGGTATTGAACGGGATAGGCATTGAAGATATGTTCATATGTCCTTCCAGAGCGACGAGGGAGACTTCTCCACAGCCGGATGGTGAGTATGGTGTCGGACTTAGAATATATAATTCAAAGACCCATTGCTATGATATGGTATATGCATGCAAGAGTAAATTTACAAATTTGTGTTTTACCATGGAAAATGGAATATTGACGGGAACTGTTCTGGAAAATCCCAATCGAAAATGGCGATTTGTGGAAAGAAATGAAAATACATTTCATTGGCAGAATATTATCATCCAGGAGAATGGTGACATTACTGTAAATTGTGAGGTTTTCGGGAAAAGAAAAAGCGAGGAAGCGTAAAACATGAACGTTATAGACATTATGAAGCGCCCTGCGGCCTATGCCAGTGGCTATGAAAATATCCCGGGAGAGGAACAGAACCGGGCAAAACAGCTTTGCTGGGAATATAACCGGACAGCTCCGAAGGAACAGCAGAAGCGGCGGGAAATCTTACAGGAGCTTTTGGGAACCTGTCATCCGATGACAGGCATTGAACCAGATTTTCACTGCGATTACGGATTTAATATTCATACCCACGGACTTACAGTCATCAATTATAACTGTGTCATTCTGGATACCTCACCCGTCAATATCGGTGCGGGTGCATTTATCGCGTCCGGCGTCTGTCTGGCCTGCTCCGGACATGCGGTTGACCCGGGACAGCGCAGTCAGGGAATCGGTACTTCTGCACCCATCACGCTGGAAGAAAATGTATGGATCGGAACAAATGCCACGGTCTGCGGTGGTGTAACCATCGGCGCGGGTTCTGTGATCGGCGCCGGAAGTGTGGTTACCCATGATATTCCGGCGGGAGTGATTGCAGCAGGCGTTCCCTGCCGGGTGATCCGTCCCATTACGGAGAAAGATAAGATCCGGACGGAGGACATTCTTTTCTAAAAAAGATGACGATAGCCCCACTCTTGTGTTACTATGGTGGAAAATAATACAAAGGAGTGGGGAGAATATGTTTACAAAAAGGAGTTGGGAATCCTTTTATTCCGGTCTTATTATGGTGGGACTGGTATTTATGGTGTTCCCGGTTATTTATTTCTGCGGTGCGACAAAGGAGAAGCAGATCCTGCCGCCGCTTATCATGTTTCTGCTGGGTCTGGTGATCTTTGTGATTAGTGTTCACTTTTCTGTCAAATACCACAAGGAGAAAACGAAATACACCAAGTATAAGATCGACAAGTCTCTGACCTACACATTCACTTTAACTTACGGGGATAAGGTGGAGACCGTCACGGATTTTTCCCAGATCGAATATGCCATCAAGTGGCTGGCGAAATACCGGACGGGCCATGTGGAGATCGCAGTCACGCCTACTATGGGAAGCCTGAAAAAGTTCTACATCTGCTACACCGACAAAGATCCGTACATTCACATGCTGATCGAGCAGGAGAGAGAAGACGGCGTGGGATATTGGGAAGAACGGGGAGATTCTTACAAGATTCCCATTATGACACTCGAGCGGCTCTATGTGAAACATAAGATGATTTCGTTTGATTACCTGAACCGCAGGGAGACTGGTGTGGATGCAAGGGAGGGACTGATCTTATGATGCAGCGCTGGCGGGAAAAATTAAAATACATAGAGGCTGGTCTGATCGTTACCTCACTTATCATGTTTGTAGTATCCTTATTTGTGGATTATGAAAATACCGGATTAGAGGCTGCGATACTTATCATCGGAACGGCGATAATTTCTGTTATAGCAGAGAAAATCAATAAAAAAGAAATCGAGAAAATGAAATGCCAGGAAGAGGAAGAACTGAAAGATATTGTCTGAGAATAAATCCTGTTTCCCAAAGGAAGAATGATTGACACAGAGGTTAGCGGGTGCTAACCTTAGGAAGAGATTTTGAAAACTTTGGGAGTGACAATATATGGATCTGGCATTCTGGCTGGCGATTGCAGCAGTGATCCTGTGCGTTGCTGTCGCCATTTACGGTGAAAGTAAAAAGGATAAAAAATAGGGAAAAGAATGACACTTCAGCAATTAAAGTATGTAATAACGGTAGCAGAGACCGGCACCATCACGGAAGCAGCCAACAGGCTGTATGTTTCACAGCCTAGTTTAACCAACGCGATCCACGAGTTGGAAAAGGAAATGAATATTGTTATTTTCAACCGGACCAACAAGGGGATCACGCTTTCCAAAGAGGGAGATGACTTTTTGGGATATGCGAGACAGGTGCTGGAGCAGGCGGCGATCCTTGAGGATAAATACAAGGGAAATCCCGGGGGCAAAAAACAGTTCTGCGTATCCACCCAGCATTATTCCTTTGCCGTCAACGCATTCGTGGACCTGATCAAACAGTACGGGCAGGAAGAATACGATTTCAGCCTGCGGGAGACACAGACCTATGAGATCATAGAAGATGTGGCGCGTCTGCGCAGCGAGATCGGAATCCTGTTTTTGAATGATTTCAATGAAGCGGTACTCAGCAAGCTGTTGAAATCCCATGATCTGGAATTCCACCAGTTGTTTGTTGCCAGTCCCCATGTATTTATCAGCAGAAAACATCCGCTGGCGGGTAACAGCATAATTACGAACGAAGAACTGGAAGAATACCCGTACCTGTCTTTTGAACAGGGAGAGCACAATTCCTTTTATTTTTCAGAGGAAATCTTCTCTGATTTTGAACGCAGGAAAAATATCCGTGTGCGGGACAGAGCGACACTGTTCAATCTGCTGATCGGCCTGAACGGTTACACCGTGTGCAGCGGCGTGATCGATAAAAAATTAAACGGAAAAGATATTATCGCCGTGCCACTGGCAGATGAGAGTGACATGCGGATCGGTTATATCACACACAGAAAAGGAATGCTCAGCAGACTGGGTACTACCTACCTGGAAGCACTGCAGAAGTATTTAGGATGAATGGGTTGCCCATAGTTTTAAACTATGGACAACCCTTATTTTTACGTATTTTGCGGATTTCATCATTTCTCTTATAATGAGGACAATTCAAAAAACGACAAAGAAATGGAGAGAATGACAATGAGCAATTTACAGACACCTTTTCGCTATGATTTCGTAGGAAGTTTTTTAAGACCGGAGAAGTTGAAGAAAGCAAGAAGACAGTTCAATGAAGGAAAGATCGATGCTGCGGCACTGAAGAAAGTGGAAGATGAAGCCATCACAGAGCTTGTGAGCAAGATCAAAGAGCTGGGCTATCATGTGATCACAGACGGTGAATTCCGCAGAGCCACCTGGCATCTGGATTTCATGTGGGGATTCGACGGCATCAGCCATACCCCTACCAAGACGGGACTTCCGTTCCACGGCGAGGCGGCCATGGTGGATGATACCTATATTGTAGGCAAGATCGGACTGACCGGGGAGCATCCTTTTGTAGATCATTTCCGGTTTGTAAAAGCATTAGAGGATGAAAATACCGTAGCAAAGCAGACAATACCTTCTCCCGCCCAGTTCCTGGCACAGTTTACCATGCCCTTTAACCGAGGCTGCACAGAGAAGCATTATCCGAATGAGCAGGAACTGGTAAATGACATCGTGGCGGCCTACGGAAAAGTGATCGATGACCTCTATGCTGCCGGATGTAGAAACCTGCAGCTGGATGACTGTACCTGGGGTATGTTTGCGGATAAGATCGGCCACACCCTGTACGGAACTACCAGAGAAGGAATTGTGGATTTCCAGAAATCGCATAAGGATATTAATAACAAGGTAATCGCGAATGCACCAAAGGATATGATCATTAACACCCATGTATGCCGCGGTAATTTCCATTCCACCTACGCAAGCGAGGGTGCCTATGATTCCGTAGCGGATATCCTGTTCGGCGAAGAGAATGTGAATGCCTATTTCCTGGAGTTTGATGATGAGAGATCCGGCGGTTTCGCACCTTTGGCCAAGGTATCCGGGGAGAAAAAGGTCGTTCTGGGACTGATCACTACCAAGTCTCCCGTACTGGAGGACAAACAGCTTGTCATTGACAGAATCCATGATGCGGAAAAATACATTCCACTGGAGAGATTATACTTAAGCCCCCAGTGCGGATTTGCTTCCTGCGAGATCGGCAACAAGCTGACCGAGGAAGAACAGTGGGCAAAACTCCGACTTGTGAAAGAAGTGGCGGAGGAAGTCTGGGGAAAATAAATAAACGTGGTTCCGGCGATTACCAGAGAGGTGGTCGCCGGAATTTTAATTATATTCAATTGTCTCATTTTTCTGGATAGGCTATAATATACCTATGGTTATCCCTGTTTAACATTTTCTAAATGGGGATTTTTGAAATATTTTGAATATGAAAAATAATACGGAGGAAGCAGAAACATGAATAAACAAACAGCCCATTACCATCTTCCCGGTCTGTTTGAATTCTATGAATTATACAGAATGTTCCTGCCGTTGTTTCGGGAGCATGGGGAATATTTTTACGACTGGTGCGACATCGGTTCCATCTACGGAGCCCCGCCGGACTGCATCTGGGGAGGCGGCCGGGTCTCACTGGAGGATCACGACGCAGGAGAAGTGCTGGCACTGTTACAGGAATACGGGATCTCAGCCCGTCTGACCTTCAGCAATTCGCAGCTCTGCGAAGAACATCTTTCCGACAGAAAATGCAATGAACTCTGTGCCCTGTTTGCGGAAAATACAGAGCCGGAAAACGGCGTGATCGTCCATTCGGAACTGCTGTTACAGTATTTGAAAAGTCATTATCCGCAACTTTATCTGATATCCTCAACCACAAAAGTACTGACGGATTTTGAAGCGTTAAAAAAGGAAGCAGACAGAGAAGATTTTCGCTACGTCGTACCGGATTTCCGCCTGAACAAGGCTTATGAAGAATTAAATACGCTGACAGAATCACAGAAAGACAAAGTGGAGTTTTTGTGCAATGAGTGCTGCTATTTTGGCTGCAAGGACAGGAAGGAATGCTACGAAGCCGTCAGCCACAGGAATCTGGGAGAGGAGCCGGATTTTAGTTGTACCTCACCGGGGGCGGAGGAGGGGTATCGTTTTTCCAAAGCTATGAAAAATCCCGGATTTATCAGCGTGGAAGATATTCAGAAGATCTACTTGCCCATGGGATTTTCCAATTATAAGATCGAGGGCCGGGGACTGGGCAGTGCACTGGTTCTGGAATTTTTACTGTATTATATGACGAAACCGGAGTATCAGCTGCAGGTCAGAGAAGAAATATATCTGGACAATATGCTGGATCTGTTTTAATAAATGAAATCAAAAGATGAGGAATGCTGTCATGGAATACGAAACCAATGAACCAAAGCATATCAAGGTAAGAGGTGCAAAGGTTCATAACCTGAAAAATATCGATGTGGATGTTCCCTTACACAAAATCGTGGGGATCGCCGGAGTATCCGGCTCGGGAAAATCCTCACTGGCGCTGGGCGTCCTCTATGCGGAGGGCTCCAGACGTTATCTGGAATCTCTGTCCACCTACACCAGAAGACGTATGACCGGCGCGGCGAAAGCCCAGGTGGATGAAGTCCTCTATGTTCCGGCAGCGCTGGCATTGCATCAGCGTCCCGGCATCCCGGGGATCCGCAGTACCTTCGGAACCGGCACGGAACTTTTGAACAGTCTGCGTCTGATGTATTCCCGTCTGGCTTCCCATCGCTGCCCCAACGGACATTATGTGCCGCCGACCCTGAAAGTAGCGGCGGAGCAGGAGATCCTGTGTCCCGAATGCGGAGCAAAGGTGCATGCTCCCAGTGCAGAAGAACTGGCATTCAATTCCCAGGGAGCCTGTCCGAAGTGCGGTGGTACGGGAAGTGTGCGGACCGTGGATCTGGATTCTCTGGTGCCGGATGATTCCCTAAGCATTGATGAGGGAGCGGTAGCACCCTGGAACAGCCTCATGTGGTCATTGATGACGGATGTCTGCCGGGAAATGGGAGTGCGGACAGATGTACCCTTCCGGGAACTGACAGACCAGGAAAAAGAGATCGTTTATCACGGACCCGCGGAGAAGAAACATATTTTCTATAAGGCGAAGAAGACCAATCAGGCGGGAGAACTGGACTTTACGTATTTTAATGCGGTATACACGGTAGAGAATGCTCTGGCAAAGGTAAAAGATGAAAAGGGCATGAAACGTGTGGAAAAATTCTTAAAGGAGGATATCTGCCCAGAATGCGGCGGCAGCAGACTTTCGGAAGCTGCCAGAGTACCGAGACTTAGGGGGATAGGGCTGGCACAGGCCTGCCAGATGCCCCTGAAAGAATTGGTGGACTGGGTAGCGGGAGTGCCGGATTCTCTGCCGGAAGAGATGCGCCCCATGGCGGAATCCATCTGTGAATCTTTCCAGACTGTGGCGAAAAGGCTGATGGATCTGGGACTTTCTTATTTGTCTCTGGACCGTGCGGCAGCCTCCCTGTCCACCGGGGAAAGACAGCGGATGCAGCTGGCCCGGGCGGTGCGAAACCGTACCACCGGGGTACTCTATGTGTTGGACGAGCCCTCCATCGGTCTGCATCCTTCGAATATCGTGGGACTGAATGCCGTGATGCATGATCTAATTGCTGATGGCAATTCCATCATTTTGGTAGATCATGATACCCAGATATTATCCGAAGCGGACTGGCTGATCGAGATGGGACCGGAAGCCGGTGCCGGAGGCGGTTATGTGATCACACAGGGCGGTATTCCACAGGTGATCGCACAGAAAGAGTCCATGATCGGGCCGTTTCTGGCCGGAACAGCGAATATGCGAATTCGCAAACCCATCGCCCGGGAGGACATATTTGCACCGGGAAAGCTTCATCTGTCTACGGATGCGATTCACACGGTAAAATCTCTGGAGATCGACATTCCCAAAGGACGGCTCACGGTAGTCACCGGTGTCTCAGGATCCGGGAAGACCACCATGGTACTGGAAAGCCTGATCCCCGGGCTGGAAGCAAAATTAAACGGCGAACATTTCCCAGCACATGTAAAAAGCATTACCGCAGAGGGCATCGCCCATGTGAAGCTGATCGATGCTTCCCCCATCGGCATCAATGTGCGGTCCACGGTGGCTACCTATGCCAATGTGCATGATGAACTGCGGAAGATCTATGCCAAGACTGCGGATGCAAAAAACAGGAAATACAAGGCGGGAGATTTTTCTTATAATACCGGAAAATTAAGATGCCCGGTCTGCGACGGCACCGGACAGATCAGTCTGGACGTGCAGTTTCTGCCGGATGTGGATGTGCCCTGCCCGGAGTGCGGTGGTTCCCGCTATGCCAGAGAAGCATGGGACATCTGCTATGAGAACAAACGGGGGAAACGTTATTCTCTGCCGCAGATGATGGAGATGGATGTAACGACGGCATTGCAGGCGACAGAGGATTGGAAAGTCGTGCATCAGCGGCTGGAAGTCCTGAAAAATCTGGGACTGGGATATTTAACATTAGGCGAAGAGACACCAAGCCTCTCCGGTGGAGAGGCCCAGCGGCTGAAGCTGGCCAGTGAACTGGGCAGAGGACAATCAGATTCCGTATTTGTATTCGACGAACCGACGATCGGACTGCATCCGTTAGATGTACAGACCCTGTTGCAGGTATTTCAGACGCTGGTAGACAATGGGGCAACGGTACTTGTCATTGAACATGATCTGGATGTGATCCGCAATGCCGATTACATCATTGATATGGGACCCGGTGGCGGAGAAGATGGCGGCAGAGTCGTTGCCGTGGGAACTCCGGAGCAGATCAAGGCAGATGCCGACAGCATTACGGGAAAATATCTGTAAAAAATCAAAAACCCGGATACGGCAGAGGCATCCGCTCACCGTACCTGGGTTTAAAAAACTGATTTTTACAGAATCACCTGCTCCAGCTTCTCACGGAAGTCTGCTTCGGACATGGCACCGACGAAGTTGGCCACGGGTTGTCCGTCTCTGAAGATCACAAAATTCGGAATGCTTGCCACGCGGTACTTCTGGGCGATGGTCATGTTCTCATCCACATTGATCTTGCCGACCTTTACTTTTCCCTCGTAAGCTTCTGCCAGCTTTGCCACGGTAGGAGCCATCATCTTGCAGGGATTGCACCAGTCTGCGTAGAAATCTACCAGAACGGGCAGAGGGGAGTTCAGAACTTCTTCCTCAAAATTAGCAACGGTAAACGTATATTCCATAAGTATCCTTCCTTTCTGTTATCTGTTGTTGATAGTATCTCAAAAATAAGATTCTATATTCGGGGCCTTATCTGTAAATAATATATTTGCAGATGGGATTGCCAACGGAGGAAAACTTTTCCTCGTATTCGGTCATGACGTTCCCCTCCATCAGCGCGGCATCGTTATGCAGATCGTAGGTGATCACCTGCGCTTTCCATCCGGCGGGCTCCAGTTCCTCTACTGCAAAATCAAACAACGGGCGGTTGTCCGTCTTGAATTCCAGCGTACCCTCTTTTTTCAGGATCACATCATAGCGGGCCAGAAACTGTCTCGAAGGAAGTCTTCTCTTCGCATGACGGTCCTTGGGCCAGGGATCGGAGAAATTCAGATAAATGCGGTCCACTTCACCTTTTCCGAATACCTTATCGATGTCTTCTGCATCCATACGGATGAATTTCAGGTTGGGAAGCTCGTCCTCTTCCATTTTCTGGATCGCGCGGAGCAATACGCTGGAATATTTTTCAATTCCCACATAATTAATCTGCGGATTCTGCTTTGCAAGGGTATGTAGGAAACGTCCTTTTCCCATACCGATCTCAATATGGATCGGATGATCGTTTCCGAAAATCTCATGCCAGGTTCCGGGGCATGCTTCCAGGGTATCTTCCGGTACGACATAGGGACTTTCCGCAATAACTTCCCGGGAACCGGTAATATTTCGTAACCTCATGGTAATCTCAGCCTTTCTTATAGTAATCTGTATTGTCAATGTACTTTATCTGAGAAAGCTTGTCAAGTCACAGGCCGGGGGATTATACTGGCAGTAGGAGGAGAAAATTTATGAAATGGATGATTGCATCGGATATTCACGGATCGGCATATTACTGTCGAAAACTGTTGGAAGCATATACGGAGGAAGGGGCCGACAGGCTGCTTTTACTGGGGGATATTTTATACCACGGCCCCAGAAATGATCTGCCCAGAGATTATGCGCCCAAGGAAGTGATCGCTTTATTGAACGAGCGGAAAAATGATATCTACTGTGTACGCGGTAATTGCGATACGGAGGTGGATCAGATGGTGCTGGAATTTCCGGTGCTGAGTGATTATTGTGTACTTGCGGAGGGGACGCAGGCAATCTATGCCACCCATGGACATATCTATAATGAGCAGAAACTGCCGCCATTGCATTCCGGAGATATTTTACTGCACGGTCATACTCATGTGCCGAAATGCGTTGTTCATGAGACAGAGCAGTATATCTGCATGAATCCGGGGTCCGTGTCGATTCCCAAGGAAGAAAGCTGGCACGGATACATGATCTGGGAAGGCAAAAATTTTGTGTGGAAAGACTTCGACGGACAGGAACATTTACGGTATTCCGTATAGAGAATGACAGCGTTCGCAGAAGGTCTTAAAAAGAATTAAAAAATAGAGATAAGACTTTGGTTTTTAGGTAAAATGGTGTATGATAAAGAATGCGCATTATCATACACCATTTTATTTTGAAGATATCAGGAAGGATTTATACATGCAGTTTTTCAGGCATTTTTCATATAGAAGTTTTTTAACCAGGGCAGTGATGGGAATCAGCGCTCTCTGCCTTTTTGCATCTCAGGGGCTTAGTGTCTCTGCTGCAACGATCAAAGAAGAGAACATCGCCCGCAATCAGGCACTGGCCATTCAGTCCAATGAAGTGGCAAACTGGCCTACGGGACCGGTAGTCAGCGCAGGATCCGCCATTTTGATGGATGCGGATACCGGAGCGATCCTTTATGCCAAAAATATCCATCAGCAGGAATACCCTGCCAGTACCACCAAAATTCTGACAACATTGATCGCATCCGAGCGCTGCAGCATGGATGAGATCGTGGATTTCTCCTATGATGCGGTACACGATATTGATCCCGGAAGCAACCATATCGCTATTGACCCCGGCGAGCAGCTGACCATGGAGGAATGTCTGAATGCCATTCTGATCCGCTCCGCCAATGAAGTTTCTTTCGCGGTAGCAGAGCATATTTCCGGAACGACCTGGCAGGACTTTGCACCGATCATGAATGAAAGAGCCAAGGAACTGGGGTGTGTTGATTCCAATTTCGTCAATCCCAACGGACTTCCCAATGAGGATCATTACACCAGTGCCTATGACCTGGCGATGATCGGAAGAGCTTTTTTTGCCAACGAAGCGCTGTGTAAAATGACAATGACACATATGCTGCACATTTTGCCGTCGGAACGCCAGCCGGATGATATTATGGAAGTCAACAAGATGGAACTGATCCCCGGCGGTAAATATGCATATCCGTATCTGGTAGGCTGTAAGACCGGTTACACCGATGTTGCCCGCAGTACACTGGTGTCCTGTGCGGAAAAAGACGGCATGAAGCTGATCTGTGTGGTCATGAAAGACGAAAATCCGAATTACTATGAAGATACAATCACTCTGTTTGATTATGGTTTCAGCAATTTTCAGAGAGTGAACATTTCTCAGACAGAGACCAAGTATAATATCGAGAATGCAGGATCTTTTTACAGTGGGAATGATATTTTCGGCAACTCCAAACCGATTCTGGAACTGAACCAGACGGACAGCATCACTTTGCCGAACACCATCACCTTTCAGGATGCGGTGTCCAGTATTTCCTATGATAATACAGAACCAGGACAGGTGGCTGTGATCACTTATACTTACAATGATGTGGTACTGGGAACGGCATCCCTGGACTTTACGGCAGCGGAAAAGGGCAGTAGTGTCTTCCGGGAAAATACGGCAGAGACCACGGAGTCTGCAGAGGAAAGCGGTGCAACCGATGAAACGCAGTCAGGCACAACGACCACAGAGGCAGACAATACAGAGACAACCGAAACAGCAGGAGATAACACCGGAAACAATGGTGGAATTCCAACGGCTGCACAGGAGACATCCCCGGAGGAGGAAAACAGCACTTCCGGCGGTCCTGCGGTTATTTTCATTAATGTGGTAAAAGTATTTTTCTGTATCGTGGGAATTGCGGTATTGATCTTCCTTGCACTGTTATTACGTACGTTTTTCAAGAATTATCATTTTGCCCACCGCAGTACCCGCCTGACCTGGAGATTTAACCGCAGAAGAAATCGTTCCAGATCCCGGTATCGTTCGGTGGATCAGGACCTTCGTAACAGACGCAAAGAAGCAATCCGACAGGCGAAAAAACGTCAAAAGCCCAAGAAGTCATCCCACTTTCGTGGGTAGTATTCCGAAGGGGAGATTTCCACACATTTTGCCCAGTTTGATTTTGACATATCAATGGGTACTATGGTACACTGAATAAGAAAAAAGTGGGGTAGTGTACCCGGGGAAATGAGAAGCTTAGGATAAGAAAAGGTTAAGGGAGCGAAATACCTTGGATAAGAGTGAATATAAATTAAGAGCGGAAGAAATCAAAGACTTGATCAGCCGTGGGGAGTATGCGCAGGCTGCGGAGATTGCGGATACCATTGACTGGCGCAGAGTCAAAAGTGTTATGATGCTGTGCACTATCAGTGACCTTTACAAGATCAATCGAAGATACGAGGATGCCAGAGATATGCTGCTTCTGGCATATGAACGCCGCCCGGGAGGAAGGACGATCTGCTATTCTCTGTGCGAACTTTCCATTAAAATGGAAGAGTATGTACAGGCTATCGAGTATTACAAAGAGTTTGTGCAGGTAGCGCCAAAGGATCCCGGCAGATATATTTTGCAGTACAAATTATATGAGGCGCAGGATGTCAGTCTGGAAGAGCGCATTGCTGTTCTGGAAGAACTGAAAAAGAGAGATTACAGAGAAAAATGGGCATATGAGTTGGCTTATCTATATCACAGAGTAGGACTTGCTGCCAGATGTGTAGAGGAATGTGATGAGCTGATCCTTTGGTTTGGCGAGGGCAAATACGTTATCAAGGCAATGGAGCTGAAAATGCTCCATCAGCCGCTAACACCGGAACAGCAGGAAAAATACGATCATCGTTTTGACGCGCCCGGTACGCAACAGTATTCTCAGAATTATGCGCAGGATCCCGGTTATGGACAGAACGAAACTTATGATCCGAATCAGGGCTATGTGCAAGACGGAAGTTACGACCCGAATCAGGGCTATGCACAGGGCGGAAGTTATGACCCGAACCAGGGCTATGCACAGGATGGAAGTTATGACCCGAATCAGGGTTATGTACAGGACGGAGGCTATGAGCCGAATCAGGGTTATGTACAGGAGGAAACCTACGAGCAGGTGACCGGTGACACCAGAGTCTATGAACCGGTGCAGCCGGTACAGCCCCAGCAGGCACCCGCGCAGCCGGCGGAAGATGATTTCGACATTCATGTGAAGACCATGGATGTGGGACAATATAATACGATCAATCTACAGGCAGAACTGGCAGCAGGCCTGCGGGAGGTACTGAGTGAGGACCATGCGAAGGAGACTTCGGATTCTATTACCCGTTCTATCGTGGCACCCATGATCGATCCAGGGGATTCCGATACGGAGTCTCTGGACTATCCGGAGATCGCAGATGTCAGTGAAGACGATCTGGAGCCGGAGACGGAGCAGATGGAGAGCTCGGAAGTATTCTTTGGGGAGACCGGAGAAATCGGCGATCTGTCACAGGTGCCCCAGGTAGAGACGGAAGAGATTCTGCCGGAAGAGCCTGTTGTTGCAAGAAGAACCGATGTAGTACCGGAGCTATCCGAAGTACAGAAGACACCGGAAGTACAGGAAATCGTGAAGGAACCGGAAGCACAGAAAGTACCGGAAGCTTCCCGAACGCAGGAGATTCATGAAGTTACGGCATCGGCGCCGGCAGCTCCTGTAGCACCGGTAACCCCGGCAGCTCCCGTAGAGCCGCCCAAGGAACTGGCCGATGTGCTGGCACAGGAATCCGACGGTCAGATCAGCCTGGTAATGCCGGAGGCAGAGAGCATTGAGAAACAGATCACCGGCCAGATGAATATCGAGGATATTCTGGCAGAGTGGGAACGCAAGAAGAAGGAGAACCTGGAGAAGAGAGAAGAAGAGGTTCGCCAACATGTATTACAGCAGACCGGAGCCATGTTCACGGAGTTTGAGCAGGCGGTAAGAGATGGATTGCTGGAAAAACTGGAAAAAGAAAAAGCTGCGGACACGGCAGATACCGTGGCAGAAGATACAACAGATACCGATGAGGTAGAAGAGCTGGAAGAGATCACGGAAGAGCCTGCCACAGAGGAACCCGTGGAAGAACTGACGGAGGCTGCTCCTGCAGAGGAAGCGGAACAAGAGCCTGTAGAAGAGCTTCCGGAAGAGGATACTGTAGAAGAACTCGCGGAAGAACCTGCATATGAGCCGGAAGCAGAAGAATTTGAGGAACCTGCGGAACCGGAAGCAGAAATCTATGAGCAGGAAGAAATCATAGACGAGGAACAGGCAGAACCGGAAGAAGCAATGGATGACGAGCCTGTAGAGGAGCCCACGGCGGAAGCAGTAGAATCGGTAGATGAGGAAACAGCCAGCGAAGAGATAGAACTGACGGCTGAGGAAACGCCGGAAGCCGGGGAAGCACCGGAACAGCCGGAGCGCCCCGCAGTAGAGCGAGACAAAGCAAAGGTTCGTGCGCTTACCAGAGAAGAGAGAGAGCTGTACGCACCCTTTATCCAGAGCAGATCTGCCAGAGAGCAGTTAGTCAAGGCCATTGATAATATCAGTCTGGCAGCCTACACCGGCAACGTGATCATCACTGGAGAAGAGGGTATGGATACCTTATCTCTGGCGAAGAACATGGTTCGCGAAATTCAGGCAACCGACAGCAATTTCTCCGGAAAAGTGGCAAAGATCTCTGGACATGCATTGAATAAAAAGGATACTGCAGATACCTTATCCAAGCTGAAAAACGGCGCGCTGATCATTTGCAAGGCATCCGAAATGAACGATGCTACGGCAAATGTACTTCACAAGGCATTGCAGCAGGAGAGTCAGGGAATCGTAATTATTCTGGAAGATACGAAGAGGGATATTGATAAATTCCTCGAGAAACATGAAAAATTGAGAGAGTGCTTTACCGCACGAATGGATGTGGAAGCCCTCAGCAATAACACACTGGTGGCATTCGGCAAACAGTATGCACGGGAGATGGAATACTCTATTGACGAACTCGGAGAGCTGGCATTACATACCAGAATCGAAGATATGCAGACGATAGATCATGTGGTTACAGTAGTGGATGTGAAGCAGATTGTGGATGAAGCAATCAATCATGCAAATAAAAAGACATTGAAGCATTTCTTTGATGTACTGTTCGCCAAGAGATATGACGATGAGGATATGATCATCCTCACCGAGAAAGACTTTGTATAGCGGGAGGCGCGGTCATGACGAAGGAGAAGGTATTTATTTCCGAAGCAGATCAGTATCTTTTTGCCCAGGGGACCCATTATGATATTTACAAAAAACTGGGTGCACATCTGTCGGTGGAAGACGGCGTGCAGGGAGTCTATTTCGGAGTATGGGCACCAAATGCAGCACAGGTGAATGTCATTGGCACATTCAATGAATGGAATGAGGAATCCCATCCCATGCAGAAGCTGGGAGAAGGCGGTATCTGGGGGCTGTTCATTCCCGGTGTGGAAGAGGGAACGATGTATAAGTTCCTGATCTATGCAAAGGATGGCAGAAAGCTCTACAAAGCCGATCCTTTTGCCAATTATGCGGAGTACCGGCCGGGCACTGCATCTATCGTTACCGATATTACAGGCTTTGACTGGAGAGATTCCAAGTGGATGGAAGCCCGGGACAAAAAGGATATGAATAAAGAGCCTATGGCGATCTACGAATGCCATATCGGTTCTTTTATGAAGCATCCTAACAACGGTACCGCCGAAGGATTCTACAATTACCGGGAGTTTGCGGATCGGATCATAGAATATCTGAAGGAGATGAAGTATACACATGTAGAACTGATGGGTATTGCAGAGCATCCGTTTGACGGTTCCTGGGGATATCAGGTGACCGGCTACTATGCACCGACTTCCCGTTACGGAACGCCGAAAGATTTCATGTACCTGATCAACGAACTGCACAAGGCCGGAGTCGGCGTGATTCTGGACTGGGTACCTGCGCATTTTGCAACTGATGCCCATGGCTTGGCTGAATTTGACGGTCAGTGCATTTTTGAACATCCCGATCCCCGTCTGGGAGAGCATCCCGAATGGGGAACCAAAATCTTCAATTACGGCAAAAATGAAGTAAAGAACTTCCTGGTAGCCAATGCCTTGTTCTGGCTCAGAGAGTTCCATGTGGACGGCATCCGTGTAGATGCGGTGGCATCCATGCTATATCTGGATTATGGTAAAAAAGAAGGTGAGTGGCTGCCGAATAAATTCGGTGGCAACAAGAATCTGGAGGCCATTGAGTTCTTCCACCATCTGAATTCTGTCATCCGTGGAACGTATCCCGGATTTGTGACAATTGCCGAGGAATCCACGGCGTGGCCGAATGTGACCAGCGATATCGGAGGCGAGGGATTAGGCTTCTCCTTTAAATGGAATATGGGCTGGATGCATGATTTCTGTGAATACATGAAGCTGGATCCTTTGTATCGTAAGGGCAATCATTACGCTATGACCTTTGCCATGAGCTACAATGACAGTGAGAACTACATTCTGCCCCTGTCTCATGACGAAGTGGTACATCTGAAGTGTTCCATGGTAAATAAGATGCCAGGTTATACTGCGGATAAATACGCAAATCTGCGTGTGGGCTATACCTACATGTTCGGACATTCCGGCAAAAAGCTGTTGTTCATGGGACAGGATTTCGGACAGGAGCGTGAGTGGAGTGAAGAACGCGAACTGGACTGGTATCTGTTAGGCGAGAAGCTGAATCAGGGTGTGCATACCTATGTAAAGGAACTGTTGGAACTGTACCGCAAGTATCCTGCAATGTATGAGATCGACAATACCTGGGACGGTTTCGAGTGGATGAATGCGGATGATGCAGAACACAGCACCTATTGTTTCGTGAGAAAAGGTTCCAGCGGCAAAAACAATCTGCTGTTTGTATTGAATATGACTCCGATGAAATGGGAGAATTATACCGTACCCGTGCCGAAAAAGAAGAAATATAAGCTACTGCTCAACAGTGATGAGGAACGTTTCGGCGGCTGGGGCAATGAGATTCCCGCAGAGATCATGGCAGAGAAAAAGCCTTACCATTACAAGGATTATTCTATCAGCTTTGATCTGCCCCCTTACGGAGCTGCTGTATTTCTGTTCTAAGTCCGGTTAAGAAATCATAAAAAACGACCGAAATAAAAGATGAGTGTGACCAAAAGGTGCACTCATCTTTTTTCTTAACTATTCAGAGATATGTAAATATCACTAAGGCCTCTTTGAATGCTTGCATTCGTAAGAGGATTTAGTGATATTTATAGGGCGATATAGCCTCAATGGGCAAAAGGAAAGCTCTGAAAGAGCGATTTTGCGAATGAGTCTCTGAATAGTTATTTCAAGAGTTATTACCAGGAAGGACGACAAGCGTGAAGATAACATTTCAGAATCAGACGGTAACTGATACAGAAAATAGAACAGAAAGTATCCAGACGGAGAAAAATACCTGGGGCAGAGATAAAATACAGCGCAATAAAAAAAGTGTGAATGCAAATACTTTTGGAGCCGTATACGAGAGTGGGCAGATCCCAATGCCTGTGGGAAATGAAGAGAATAATAAGGGAAAATCCCTGATTGAACTGCAGCAGGATGCCGGGAACACCAATGTGGCATTACAGCAGGATTACATGACACTACTGTCACATACTATGTCCCAGGAGGATTATGCGAAGGCTTGTGAGGACGGATTTGACCCCAGAGAACTGGATCAGGATACCGCAGTTACCATCGTGGACAGGATCAAAGCAGAACTGGTGCGTTCCGGACAGAACATTGCCGGATACACGGACGACATAGATCTGGACACCCTGGCGGCAGCTGTGGGCAGCGATACACTGGCACAAAGTATTGAAGAACAGTTCCGGGCAACGGATATACCTCTGACTCCTGAAAATGTAGATGAATTAAAAACCGCCTGGGAGCTGGCATCTTCTCTGCAGCAGCCCCAGGAAGGCGAGGTCGGGTATCTTGTAGATAATGGATTGGAGCCGGAGATCTGGAACTTGTATGTGGCAGAGAACAGCGGTGCGAAAGTACAGCAGAATACCGTACCGCAGGAATTGCAGGACCAGATGGATAAGGTGATCACGGATGCCGGCCTGCCGGTCAATGATGAGAATCGCCAGAAAGCGCAGTGGCTGGTGGGAGCAGGTTTGCCACTGACAACGGATACCCTGCAGCAGCTGGCAGAACTGGATACGATTGACTATCCCGTCAGTGAGGATGCTTTTGCACAGGCAGCGGCATCGGCACTCGCGGAGGGGAAATCCCCTGTTCATGCGAATCTGGCACGGCAGGAAAATATATACGAGAAAGCCACAGAAATGGTACAGGACTGGTTCTCGGATGCAAAATGGGATGTCACGGCGGAGAATCTGGCGGCCAGAAAACAACTGGAAGAGATCCGGCTGCGCATGACAGCGGAAGTGAATGTGAAACTCTTACAGAGTGATTTTTCCATTGATACGGCCCCTATGGAGCAGCTGATCGAAGCACTGCGTAGAGCGGAGGCAGAAGTTGCGGATAAGTATTTCCCCAACGATGCGGATGCCGTGGCAAAATATGAGACCTATACACAGACCGTACAGGTGACAAACGAACTGCCGGGACTGCCGGTCAGCGTGTTGGGACCCTATAGCCTGGAACAGAAAGTTTCTCAGGAGACCGTGGCAGAATTTCACAGCGAAGGTAAGGCGTTGCAGACGGCCTATACAGAAGCAAATGAACGTTATGAGACACTGATGACAGCCCCCAGAAGAGATCTGGGGGACAGCATCCGCAAGGCATTTTCCAATGTAGATGACATTCTGACAGATATGTCATTGGATAAAACACTGGAGAACCAGCGGGCGGTCCGCATCCTCGCGTATAACCGGATGGAGATTACTGCAGAAAATATCGAGAGAGTCAAAGAAGCAGACAAACAGGTCACTGCAGTGATTGAGAAACTGACACCGAAGAATGTATTACAGATGATCCGGGACGGCGTAAATCCGTTGGAGAAGACTTTTGGGGAACTGGAGTCCTATTTTGCCGAAAATCCTCAGAGTTATGAGGAAGAGGCGGAGGACTACAGCCGTTTCCTGTATCAGCTGGAACAAAAGAAAGATATCACGGAGAATGAGCGGAAAGCTTATATCGGTATCTATCGTATGGTACACCAGATTGAGAGAGAAGATGGTGCCGCAGTAGGCGCGGTGGTAAATATCGGCGCAGAATTGCAATTTTCCACACTCCTGGCAGCTTCCAGGAGCAGAAGAACCTCCCATATGGACTGGAAAGTGTCGGATGATACCGGACTGACACAGGAAGTACGTTTATCGGAGAACAATATTTCAGAGCAGATTTCTGTAGGGATGGCAAAAGAAATATTGACAGATGTGTCAGAAGACGCTGAGAGCAGAGACGCATATTATCAGGAATGTCTGCAGCAGATGCGGGAAGCGGTAGAGACCGAACCGGGAGCAGCACAAATGTTGGAAAGGGGAGAGGTAAATACCAGTACTTCTAACCTGCTGGCAGCTCAGGCTCTGCTGGAGGATCCGGCGGAACTGTTCAGCGACCTGCAACGCTATCGTAAGAAATACAACAAAGAGAAAGAAATACCTGTGGCGGCAACCGGAGGGGAGCCTGCCGGAACAGAAGCCTCCGGATTGTGGGAACAGCTGGATCAGCCGAATTTTGCAGATGATTACCGGACCATGCTTCAGGATGCTTTACAGGAGACAGAGACGATCAGTCTGGAACAGGCAGAGAGCCATCTGGATGTGAAACAGTTACAACTGGTACACAAACAGCTGCGCCTTGCAGGAAATCTTCAGAACAGGCAGGAGTATTTCCTGCCGATGTATCTGGGAGACCAGCTGGCAGGAGTGCATCTTACCCTACAGCAGGGAGCCGGAGAGACCTCGGCTGTGGATATCCGGGTAGATGCGGGAGACGAACAGCTGGAAGCGCATTTACAGGTCAACGGAGAACACATCGAAGGTTATCTCGTAGGAAATACCCCGGAAGAGGTTACGAAACTGGAAAAGACCTCCGATATATTCCTTGAATGGATTCAGACAGATACCTCTGCAGACTGGAAAGCGGAAAAGCTTTCTGTTGTCAGCTCCCGGGATATGACAAGGATGGCTGCCGGTGAGACGCAAAATGCAGAAACAATAGAGAGCCGGGCAGATGCGGCGCAACTGTACCGCCTGGCAAAAGGATTCCTGCAGGCTGTCGCAGACAGCAGCGGAAAGTAAGGAGTAACAACACATGAGAATTAATTACAATGTATCGGCAATGTTATCCAACAATGCCTTATCTACCAATGATGACCTGCTGTCCAAATCATTAGAGAGACTTTCTTCCGGATTAAAGATCAATCATGCAAAGGATAATCCGGCAGGACTGGCAATGTCCAAACGTATGAATGCCCAGATCGAGGGCCTGTCCGTGGCAAACCAGAATGCTAGCGACGGCGTATCCATTATCGAGATTGCAGATGGCGCCATGACCGAGATCAGTGAGATGCTGCAGCGAATCAATGAGCTCTCCGTCAAGGCTGCCAACGGTATAATGACGGATGATGACCGAGCTACCGTACAGGATGAAGTAAAGCAACTGAAAGAGGAAATCACCAGAATTTCTGACGTAACAGAGTTCAACGGACAGAAACTGCTGAATGGGGAGTACGATCTGAAGGGATATACCAACAAGCAGGAAGTTAAGGTGAACTACTATTCTACCGACGTGCCGGTAAAAGAATATACCATAAAGTCTATACCGCTGACAAAGGATGCGGACGGCAATATTGTGCTGGACGGAGATGTGACGTTCGGAGATGGTTTCCCGGATGCGAAGACACTGAAGACTGAACTGAAGGATGATCTTTTGACCATCACCGGAGAAAACGGATTTGAGATGCGCCTTGATGTGAGCGGAACTTTGAATGGAGCACAGACAGGAACAACGGTTCAGGATCTGAAGATCAATGCCACAGGTATCGGCGCTATGCGCTTACAGATCGGAGCTAATGAACATCAGGTGCTGGAAGTAAATATTCCTGCGGTTTCTTTACAGAATATGGGAATCGAGAATGTTGATGTCAGTACTGCAGAAGGTGCGGACGATGCCATTGATCGCGTAGACGGCGCCATCAAATATGTATCTTCCGTTCGAGGCAGACTGGGTGCATTCCAGAACCGTCTGGAATCTACGATCAACAGTCTGGATATTACCAGCGAAAATATGACTTCCGCATATTCCCGTATCATGGATGTAGATATGGCGGAAGAAATGACTTCTTATACGACTTATCAGATCCTGGCACAGGCAGGAACCTCCATGCTGGCACAGGCCAACGAGAGACCGTCTCAGGTACTGCAGCTGTTACAGTAGGAAAGTTCTGAATAAGAGGACATGGCAGAATGACAAAAGAATGCAAACAACAATTTACACTTCGGATCACACAGGCGAATTCCACGCAGTTGATCGTGATCCTGTATGAAATGACCTTACAATATCTGGCAGACGGAGAGCAGGCAGCAGATGATGCCGGACTGGCGGAAGCTGTTCATAGAGCCAGGGGATGTATCAAAGAGCTCCTGAACTCTCTGCACAGAGAATACAGCCCGGCAGGAGAGCTTTCCAGACTGTACCTGTTCTGCCTTCGCAGACTTGCTGTATGTGAAGTCCGCAGAGACCGCACAATATTGGAAGAGATTCGCAAAGTGATCGCACCTCTCTGCGATGCGTACAGGCAGATCCAGGATCAGGATACTTCCGGCCCGGTGATGAACAATTCTCAGACAGTATATGCCGGACTGACTTACGGCAGGAACCAGTTAACCGAAAACATGGCTGACCAGGGCACGAATCGGGGAATGTTGGTATAGATTTTTTTCCTGATCCGCCGGCTGCAGAGCGGCCAGCTCTGTGAGATGCTGATACCTTTTTTGTAACGCATTGATTTCATAAATATAACTGTCAATGAGATCACTTTCCAAAGCATTATCGAAACCCGCATAGGCGATTTCCAACGCCTGGCGGGTTTTTCTTATGGATTCTTTCAGATCTATGGGAGAGAAATCCTCTTCAATGATTTCCGGGGAGGCATCTGCCTGACTAAAAAAGATTTTCATAACATTAACCGTCCTTTCTGCTAACAGTATAGGAACAAAAAAGGAAAAATATACCTGACATGGAGGAAAACGGAAGACATTTTTACACGGAAAGAGGAATAGATTAGGATAAAGAATTGTCGGGAATGCGAGAACAACAGTGGAACATCCGGAAAATTTATTATGGCTGATAGCAGTGGCGGCATTATTGCTGCTCATAAGCTTTTTGGGGAAAAAGGCAGAGTGGCTCCTCAATTTTGCATTGCGGGGCATTATGGGAACCATTGCCATTTATTTTATTAATATGGGTGTGACTTTCCTTGGATTTACTTCAGTGGTTGGAATCAATGCAGTAAGTATTTTGACAACGGGAATCCTTGGAATTCCGGGCATTGTGATGCTGTACGGGCTAAGTATTTATGAAATATTATAAAAAGGTGTTTTGACATACGGAAAGCGTGTAAAATAGCGTATTTCAGGATGACTGAAAATATGAAAAACAATTCTGTTTGTTAAAATGTACTAAAGTTTATCTTTTTACGAAAAAGGTATTGCCAGACGGAAAGTGAGCATTTATAATTCATCTTACAACCAATCGCGATGGTTGTTCAGAGCATCTTATAAGATCTTTTAGAATTTCTATTTTGGGATAGATTCATCCCGCATTACCAGAAGACTGATTTTGAATAGTTGGGAGGAAGGTGACGACAGGACTATACGCAGGAAAATAATGTGAAATCAGGAGAAGGAGATGAGATATTTGGGGTATTATGTATACTTTTGGCAATAGCTTGCTGTTTTGATTACAAAACGCACAGGATACCCAATTGGCTGATCGTATGCTGCATGTTTGCAGGCCTGGGGTATCGGTTGATCAGCGGCGGGCACAAAGGCGTTTTGGAATATCTGGCAAGTGCATTACTGACAACGATATTACTTTATTTTGTTTTTTGGATCGGAGCCATAGGAGCCGGTGATGTTAAGATGTTGGGAGTCTGTGCCGGTTTTTTTCCCTGGAATAAAGTACTTTATTTTCTGTTTTTCGCGCTCATGATTGCAGCAGTAATTGCACTTTTCAAAATGTATCTGGAACGCAATATGAAAGACCGTTTGTACTATTTGGGAGAGTACTTATGGGACGTATTCCGGTGTGGAAGATGGAAACTTTATTTTGCCGGAGAACGGGAAGGTGCCGGAGCAGGGATTTGCATGGCGGGACCGGTGTTCTGCAGTGCATTGATGTATATGGGAGGAATGTATTGATGGAACAAAAGGAACCGGTTCTGGTTCTGTATGACCGGGAGGAAGAATACGCGCGGCTTTTTTCAGAATACCTGAAGAGGCAAAAGGAATTGCCCTGGCAGATCCATACTTATACCAGGGCGGAAGAACTGTTGGCGGGAGAGAAAAGCGGGGAGGTAACAATGCTGGTGGTGGCGGAATCCTCCTGTGAGGAGGCATTGAACACATTACAGCCGACATGTCAGGCAATTTTAAATGAGAGCGGAACTCTCCGCTTTCATCAGTTTCCCAATATTAACAAATATCAGGAAGCGGGACAGGTGTGGAAGGAACTGTTGGCGTTGTATGTAGAGACGACGGGGATACGGATGCCGCTGTTATGTGCGGAATATAAGACCCGTTTTATCGGAATGTACTCTCCGGTTCACAGATGCCTTCAAAGTACGTTCGCATTGACTTTCGCACAGCTGATGGCAGAAAAACATCCCACGCTGTATCTGAATTTCGAACATTATGTGGGGATCATAGAATTGCTTCCGGAGAGACAGAACCGGGATCTGGCAGATCTGCTCTATTTTTTAGCAGGAGATGAAGGAAAATTTCCTCTTCGCATGCAGACGGTCATTCAGAGAAAAGGCAATCTGGATTATATTCCACCCATGCGGAACGGACAGAACCTGTTGGGGATCACCTGGGAAGAATGGAGAAGTCTGTTCCAAAGGATCGAGGAGCTGGGGAAATACGAATATGTCATTCTGGATCTGAGTGAAAGCATACAGGGGCTGTTGGATGTTCTGCAGATGTGTATCAAAGTATTTACGCTGACCAGAGAGGACAAGATGTCACAGTGTAAACTGGATCAATATGAACAGCTATTGTCACTATGCGAGAAAGAGGAAGTAAAGGGGAAGACCAGAAAGCTGAATTTGCCATACTTTCAGCGACTTCCCGTGGAAATGGAACAGTATACCAGAGGGGAACTGGCAGATTATGTGAGAAAAGAAATAGAGACATTGGAAGAGTAGAATAGGAGAAGGACAAATGGATTATTTAGAGCAGAGAAGAAAACTTCGTCAGATGGTACAGGAAAGACTGGATTATGGAAGAGATTATACGGATGAAGAAGTGGAGGATACGATCGATGAAGTACTGATGGAGCAGGAAAGTCTGGAGTTATGCCCGGTAGAATTGCGGAGACGTCTGCGTAAGGAATTGTTTGATTCCCTGAGAAGACTGGATATTCTGCAGATTTTTGTGGAGGACAGCTCTGTTACAGAGATCATGATCAACGGCATGGATCACATTTTTGTAGAACAGGATGGACAACTGCGGGAACTGGATCGAGCCTTTGATTCCGTGGAAAAATTACAGGATGTCATTCAGCAGATTGTGGCGGGGTGTAATCGAGTGGTCAATGAAGCGTCACCCATCGTAGATGCCCGGTTGAATAATGGCTCCAGAGTAAATATTGTCATGAATCCCATTGCTCTGAATGGTCCGATCGTCACGATCCGGAGATTCCCGGACAAGCCTGTCACCATGCAGAAGCTGATCGGTCTGGAAACCATTTCGCTGGAGGCAGCCCAGTTCCTGGAGACACTGGTGAAGGCGGGCTACAACATTTTTGTCAGTGGAGGAACGGGAAGCGGCAAGACAACATTCCTAAATGTTCTGTCCGGCTATATTTCGGCGGAAGAGCGGGTGATCACCATAGAAGACAGTGCGGAACTACAGTTGCAGGGTCTTCCGAATCTGGTTCGTTTAGAGACTCGTAACGGCAATACCGAAGGATGCAGAGAAATCGGAATCCGGGAACTGATCCGTTCGTCTCTGCGAATGCGGCCGGACCGGATCATTGTAGGAGAGGTCCGGGGACCGGAGGCTATCGATATGCTGCAATGCATGAACACCGGCCATGATGGGAGTATGTCCACCGGGCATGCCAACAGTGCCACGGATATGCTGGCAAGACTGGAAAATATGGTCCTGATGGGAATGGATCTTCCGCTGACGGCTATTCGCAACCAGATCGCCTCGGGAGTGGATGTTATTGTACATCTGGGGCGGATCCGTGATAAGAGTAGACGTGTCCTGGAGATCACGGAGGTAGTAGGTTGTGAGAATGGAGAAATACGCCTGAATCCTTTGTATCAGTTTGAAGAGCTGGGGGAAAACAGTGAAGGAAAAGTGGTCGGCAGGCTGCGGAGAAAAGGAGAATTACTTCATGAAGGAAAGCTTAAGGCAGCAGGATTATCATAAGGTTTTTCAGAAGCGGGGAGATTGCATACGGCTGCTGGCACAGACATCAGGGGTAGTTATATTTTTTGCCTGGTTTTTCTATCGCTCTATCTGGGCGGTTCCGCTATTGTTCCCTCTGGGGATTCTCTATTTTCGCAGGTGCGTCAACAGACAGTGTCGGAAGAACAGACAGGAACTGACCATGCAATTCAAGGAATGCATCTTGTCTGTGGCAAATTCTCTGAGAAGCGGATATGCGTTGGAAAATGCTTTTCTGGAAAGCCGGGAGGATATACGAATGTTGTATGGTGAGCATTCCGCCATGTACCGGGAACTGGAACTGATCCGCAGAGGAATGATACTGAATATCACGCTGGAAGAGTTGATCAGTGATCTGGCAGACCGGAGTGGCATTGAGGAAATTGAGCAATTTTCCGCTATTTTGAACATTGCCAAGAGAGGCGGTGGAAATGTCACGCAGATCATACGGACTACAGCAGAGGTGATCAGTAATAAAGTGGAAACCATGCAGGAGATGCTGACCATGTTACAGGGGAGAAGACTGGAACAGAACGTGATGGAGATCATGCCGTTTGGAATTTCTCTCTATATCGCAGCCGCTTATCCGGGATATTTTGGAACGCTCTACCATAATGGAATGGGTATCATAGTGATGACACTCTGCCTTGCAGTCTATGCAGGAGCATATCTGCTGGGTGAGAAGATACTGGATCGGATCGAGGAGGAACTGTAGAAAGAGATGATGGGTAAGAAAGGCATCCTGCGTTTTTTCTATAAGGTGATGATGGTCTGCTATAAAAAGCTACATTTGTGGAGAATTCCGATACCTGGAAGAGATAAGGTGCAAGCGGATCTGAATCGTATGCATCCGGGAGAAAATCCGCAGGAGTGTGTGACAGACTATTATGTGACAAAGCTGACACTTTCTGCAGTCATACTGATCGCAGGGATAATGCTTGCCATTACAATGCATTACAGCAGTCGGGAAAGTCATGTCCTGCAGAATCAATGGGTGTATCGGGGATCTGGGGAAGAGGGCAGTCGGGAATACAGCATCACTGGACAGGTGGAGGACGGCGAGAGATATTCTTTCCAGATGGAAGTGATGCCTCGCAAGTATAGCCAAAGCGAATTGGAAAATTTGTACGAGCAGTTTGGGAGAGAACTGCCTCAGTTGATCCTGGAGAAAAATGATTCTCCCGATGAGATCAGAGAGAATCTGGATTTATCGGAAACGTATGAAGGATACCCGTTTATGGTGAACTGGAAAAGCAATTCTACGGAAGCCGTTGAAGAGAATGGACAGATACATCCCGGGCAGGAGGATGTGCCTGTATTGTTGAGAGCGGAGATACAATACGGGGAATTTGTCAGAGAGACAACGGTTAAGGTAACAGTCGTAAAAAGGAATGAGACCCCACAGGAAAGAGAGAAAAGCAAGTTGTCGGAATTACTGCAGCGGGCGCAGGAGGAAGATCCGGAAAGTGAAAAAATCCAGCTGCCCACAGAAATTGAGGGCAGAAAAATTTCCTGGGAAGAAGATATTCCGGAGACTGGATGGAAGATTCTGGCGGGGGCTCTGTTGTTGGCGGCGGCAGTCTTTTTCTTCCAGGACAAAGACCTGCATGATCTGGTGGAGAAGAAAAAGCGGGAGGAACGTAGAAGCTATCCGGAAATCCTGCAAAAGCTGACACTGTATCTGGAAGCGGGATTGACGGTCCGGTCTGCGTTTTGCCGGGTTGCAGAAGATTATGAGAAGGAAAGAAAGCGAGGGGGACGTTGCCGGGAAGCTTACGAGGAAATGCTGATAGCAACCCGGGAGATACATATGGGAGTGCCGGAAGGGGCAGCATATGAGAACTTTGGGAAAAGGACAGGAGTCAGGGAATATGTCCGTTTAAGCACATTCCTGACGCAAAATCTGAAAAAGGGCAGTTCTACGCTTTTACAGCAATTAAAGGAAGAGTCTGTCCAGGCGGAAGAACTGCGGATACAGAATGCCAGAAAACTCAGTGAGGAAGCGACGACAAAACTGCTCCTGCCTATGGTGATGCTGCTGGTGGTAGTAATGGTAATGATCATGGTGCCTGCATTTTCGAATGCGGGAATATAAGAAAAGGAAGGTATGGTTATGGGAAACAACAAATTAAAATCATTTCGACAGTTTCTGACAGAAGAAGACGGAATGGGTACAGTGGAAGTAATACTAATCATTGTGGAAAAATAGGCACCATAAGATATACTGTGTTTTATGAGGAAAAATATAGAACTGTGTAGAAAATGAGAATGGACTGGCGGTTTCAGATGAAACCATCAGTCCTAATTTTATAAAAATATATAACACTATTTTTGGGAACGTAAGATTTCCTTGAGATTTTCAGCCATTTTTAAGATGGCTTTTGATTCGCTTACGGAACAATCTGCTAATAGGCGGCTTAATTCTGCCGAGGAATATTCCATAGTCTGCGGAATATCCGCCATGATAAGCCAGTCAGCTGATATCTGCAACACTTCCACAATCCGTGTGAATATATCAAGTGAAAGATTGGTTTTTCCATTTTCAATGTCGCTTAGATATGGAGTGGATACATTGATAAGTTCAGCAAATTGCATCTGGCTTAAATGTTTTTCCTGGCGAGCCGATTTTATACGTTTACCTATTTCATCACGATTATACATAAATACCTCTTTGTAATAGTCTATGATTTATGGTATCGTGTATAGAATAAGAATAAAATAAACCATAGAATATGTGTTATCCTATAGACGATATTTTGGAGAGAAAATTTTTAAGGAGGTAGCTTAATGTTAGTTAACAGAGAGACATTTCAAAAATATTAGGGAGAAAATATTCCGAAATTTATCTTTGAGTGCCTTTTAATTAGACTATGTTGTAAAAGCATGGTGGCTTGGAGATGGGTGCAACGATATTGGAGTTGGTAAAAAAGACCGGAGTATAGATTTAAAAAGTAACAGAATTGGAGGAAACACAGATGAAGACGAAAGAAGAAGCACTCTGCACAATGAAAGGAATTGAAGCACTTTTAATAGCACTTTCCCAATATACGGAAAAGATGGAGTGTGATCCAGATGCACTCTTTGTATTATCGAAATCTCTGACAGAATGCAGGGAATATTTTGAAGAAAATTAGTTATGTAAGAGAGTCCCTATTTTCATAAGATGGGACACGCAAGGTATGGAAGAAATAAAAGAATAGGTAATTAAGGAGCAAAGAGAAGGATTCTTTGCAAGCAGTATTGAATTTATTAAGAGAATAATTGGAAAAGAGGGATCATACATGGAGAAAAAGTATTCAAAAAAGGAACATGACAAGTGCCAGAGGGTTGCTGATGCATTTAGCGAATTGTATGAAATGTATGGTGATATGTGCGTGGTGGATGCAGGAAAATTTGGATTTGCGTTTTTGAAGTGGTATGGGGGAGAGTCCTTTGATGGAAATAGTGTTTATCAGGACAGTAAGGAATTGTTTGATGATCTATGGCAGATGTGGTTAGATTATAAAATTCTTGATTCTGTAGCAGGGACAGAGAGAGAAGATATTGATTATAAGAAATTATATGAAGAACTCAGCGCTGAGACCCAAAAAGAGTATGAAGAAAAAAGACAGCAGTTTTTAAGGCTTTCCGGGTTATGTGATTAAAGGAAGTAAGCAAAGGATATATTTCAAAGGTTTAAAGGGAGAAAACCTGTCTTGCCATAAAAATACAAAGAATGCCACAGATAAGATGTTTGTATCTTTGTTTTGGGAGCTATTCTGTGATATAACTAATGTAGACTCCGGCAAAAGAATTTTCTTTACCATTTATTCCCTTGGATATAGAGAAGGACTAGAGACTGGGGAATACAGAACATGGGTAGTAGTGAGAAATGCTGAAACTATGGAGAAAATGAACGTGTGAGGGGGAACGAGGATGCAGGTTATTGTGTGTGTGGATGATGGCATGGGAATGTTATTCAACCACCGAAGACAGAGTAGAGACAGGGTACTGATACAAAGGATACTGGAAATCACAAAAGGAAAGCAGATTTTTATGAATACCTACTCTGCAGAATTGTTTGAAGGAAATGAAAATATCTGTATAGATGATGATTTCCTTAAAAATGCAGGGGATGGCGATATCTGCTTTGTGGAGAATGAGGCACTTTCCGGGTACATGGAAAAGATTGAGAAAATCATTGTTTATAAGTGGAACAGAAGGTATCCGGCAGATCTATATTTGGATATTCCGCTTGCCGAAAACGAATGGCAGCTGGTAGAAAGTTATGATTTTAAAGGATACAGCCATGAAAAAATTACGGAGGAGGTCTACGAAAGATGAATAAGGTTCTAAGCGTAGCAAAAACAATACTGGCATGGGTATTCGTGGTATTCTGTCTGCTTATGGCGATTGGATGCGGATCTGTTTCGGGGAGCATTCTTTTTATACTAACGGCAGTTCTTTCCGTACCACTTAAGATTGTAAGAAATCTGTGGGATAAGGTACTGGGAATCAAAGAAATACCGGATTTGCCAGAGGATACCCCGGCAAAGTGGTATGAGGCGAAGAAGAAAAAAGAGCAGAAGGCACATAAGAATGCGGTAGAAGATCAGAAAAAGAGAAGACTGTTTAAGCCCCTTATTATTGCAATGGCATTCATCATTTCATTTGCAGTAGCCATGGGAAATTCAGAGACTATAAATACCGCAGATTCTGTAAAAGAAAGTACCGAAGTAGCATCTATAGAGGCTACCGAAGCCGTACAGGAAACCGTAGCTCCTACAGCGACACCTAAACCCACAGAAACACCAAAGCCCACGGCGACTCCGACAGCGATTCCTACGGCAACACCAGAGCCTACAAAGACACCGGAGCCTACGCCTACCGTTGTGGCAAAGGTATCCGAAGAATTCAGTCTTTCCAATGTGGCAGCATATTCCGAGAAACCTTATGTAGAAATCAATCAGAATGTGCCGTACTTTGCAGACAGCGAGTTATCAACAACATCGTATGAATATTATTCGGATCTGGATTCTTTGGGAAGATGCGGTGTATGTATTGCCAGTGTCGGACAGGACATTATGCCTACGGAAAAGCGTGGGGATATTGGTTCCGTGAAGCCTACCGGATGGCATACCGTAAAATATGCAGGTGTAGTAGACGGAAATTATCTGTATAACCGATGCCACCTGATCGGCTATCAGCTGACCGGAGAAAATGCAAATACCAAGAATTTAATTACCGGTACCAGATATCTGAATGTAGAAGGTATGCTTCCTTTTGAAAATATGGTTGCCGATTATGTAAAAGAAACCGGAAACCACGTAATGTACCGTGTGACTCCGATATTTGATGGCAATAACCTTTTGGCAAGTGGTGTCCTTATGGAAGCAAAATCTGTGGAAGATAACGGAGCCGGAATACTTTTCAATGTATTCTGTTATAATGTGCAGCCGGGAGTAACCATAGATTATGCAACGGGTGATAGTTCCTTAGAGGAAAAAGTGGCAGTAAAGGAACAGAGCACACCGAAGCCGGAGGCGACGCAGGCACCGGTCGTTGCAACCCCTGAACCACAGCCACAACAGCAGGCACCTTCCGCAACAGGATCCTATGCCGTAAATGGAAAGAATGGAAAGATCCATATCGTTGGAGCCTGTTCAGCTACCGGAAACGGTGACAGTGCCATGACAGACCCGGTATATTTTAATACTTATGAAGAGGCAGAAAGCTATTCCATTTCCATAGCACCCAACCAGAGCAAGCGTAAGTGTGGTAACTGCTATCGGTAGGAAAATGAGAAAAGAGTGGTAAATCAATGAGATTTGAAGAGGCAAGTTATCAGGCAATGCTCTGTGCAGATAAGAATGGATATATCGGCCGGGAAATAAAAATCTACGAACTGGATGATGAGTGGATTTATCTGATTTTTCCGTCTGAGGAAATTACGGAAGAGTGCTCCAAAATATCCATAAACATGAAGAGTGGCGAAATCACACATGGTATTATAGGTACTCCAAAACTTGACAAATTAAGGGCATTTCTTAAAGGAAATGTGAGAAGATATAAGTAATGGAAAAAAGGACAGAATCTGTTTGATACTATATTATGTTGGTGCTAGAGTACTAGAGAACTATAATAAAAAAATAACCGCTATCTTCTTTGGTATAAGAAAGTTAGAGGTTATTTTTTAGGAAAATAAATATTGCTATTCAATTCGATGGACTCCGTTTCTTAATGATGACGTCTGCTCCGCCTTTTATTTTTTGCTTTACGAGCTGTAGAGAAGGAGGCAGTGATAGCCTGCTCGCAATTTTCAATGATGCACTCTGATAGTCTCTCTTTACGTTGCTCAAACGAGACAATTTTCTCACTAGATCCATTAGGAGGGTGCGGTAGAGGCGTATTCAATTGTATTATTAAAATTCTGTTATTAAAGATTTCTTCGACCTTCTCTTTGTGGATATGGTTTTCCCTACGGCATAAGAACTTATAGGCGAACACAACTGCCACGATAATTGTTACAAACAGAAAGATGATGAAGGTGATTGCGACAGGAAGCTCGACTTTTTCCAGGAAAGAGAGGTCGACCATTATGGGAATTTCATACTGATCACTCCTTTTTCACTTTAAAAGTAAAAGCAATTATAAGTAAGATATTTTTTATGAATGATTTATAATTTCAGTATAACAGCGGTATAGAATTCTGTCAATAGTGGCAAAATGCTGAAGAAAAACAGTATATTTTATGCATTTTTGAGAAATATAAGATTCTAAATAATTGAAATAATACAATTTTCATGATATTATAATATAAAATAGAAAGGGGGAATTATATGGAATATATAAAGGATTTTAATAAAATTATAAAACAAAATCAGCATATACTAAATTTGCTAAGATTTTATAAAGGGATAGATCGTTCTGAAATAAGTCGGCGTTTGCAGCTATCTATGCCTACAGTATATAAAGCTGTTGATGAATTAGATAATCTAAATATTATAAATAAGGGCGACAATAACATATCCATTAATGATGAATATGCCTATTTAGTGGGAATATCAATAGGGAGCGCTTTGTGCAAAATTTGTTTCTTAGATGTAAGCTTTAATATTCTTGATACTGATAGATTTGGAAAATACAAGGAGATAATATGTAAAAATTTAGAAGGCATTATTGAGGACAAAGAGCTATTATTAAAATGTAAAAATGATAAAAGTAAAAATTACATATATTTTAAAACACCCACACAGTTTTCAGAATTAAAGAATATCTTAGATTGCCTATTTCAATTTATTCAATCATCTATTGAGGAAAATCTATTTAATGTTTTGAGTATTGGAATATCATGTACAGGTGTCATAAATAGTAAGACACAGACTATTTTGAGTGCACACAATTTAGATTATTTAGATAACTCAACACTAGAAACTCTTATTTTCCCTGATAAACAAAAATATTTTCATGATAATCAAATATATATTTGTTTACTACAAAACAGTGATGCAAGTGTTATTGCAGAAAAGATACATTTATATCAAACAAATTCGATATATAAAAGCAAGAAAAATATAATATCCCTTTACCTTGGCGTTGGTATTGGTGCTGGAATTTATCTAAATGGGCTATATAATGGTACAAGCGGATATGCTGGAGAGATCGGGCATACGAAGGCTCCAATGTATGAGGAAAAGTATTGCGTTAAGAAAGATAATGATTCAAAATCTATAGATCAGAATTGTACGTGCGGTAATGAAGATTGCTATGATTATAAGATGAGAACATATGTATTTGAAATGAACAAGGAAATGTTTAGTGATCTTTCATCAGATCAGATACGAGACTATTTAAGAAGTAGTGGAAACCAAGATAAAGCTCAACTGTTTGGAATGTATTTAGGCAATATGGTAAATTCATTAACCAGCTTGTTGGATGTCGATTTGATTATATTTACAGGTAAATTTTATAAATGTATGGATTCGCTATATAATTCAATAGTATCAGTTCAAGATCAAAACAAATTAAAATTTAGCAGGAATGATTGTACATTATTAACATCTACTTATGGTTCGCTAGCTCCATCCATCGGTGCTGCGATTTATTCATATCATAAGCGATTTGATTTAGAACTAGCATGGGATTACGAATAAAGTGTAGCCTGTAGAAGACCGTAGGTCACAAAAAGTGACCCACGGTCTTCTTTTCCTAATTACTCCTATACAACTTGGGAACTGTATGTTACTCATAAGGATAGTTATGCTTGGATTTCGATTGAAATTCTTTTAAGTTGAGGATTTTCATATTTTTATTTCTTTCTCAATCTAGCAAACTGGAATTTATGCCTTTCTCTTAAGTGATTTAAAAAATAATCCACTTACAATCAACATCAGCACAGCCTGAACATTTGAAGCAATCAACTGTCCTATTGCAGCTACAGGAATAGGTTGCAATGGCCATGGTTCAACAAATGAAGCAAGGCAAGCCCTAAAAACCCAAACCACTGTAAGAAAGAAATAAAAGTAGATTACTTCCCGATTCATTGCCAATGCTCTTTTGCCTAGCATGATAAGCAGCACACTTAATCCAAACAGCAATAATGAAAAGCAGTAATTGGTGTAATCAATCCCTACTATAAGATTCTCATACTGCATTGGAAGATAGTCATACCATTGAAACATCCATGGAACAAAGAAATGCCATAGTCCAACCAAAGCGCTAATTACAACTGTAATAAAATATAAGATGCGTATTCCTTTTTTCAAAACAATCCTCCTACATACTTCGATTTATCGAGCACCCGTGCACCAGGCATTATAAGCTTTTGATGCCAGTTGCTCATCAGATATTTTATTATATTCATCTATTGTAAGACAAAGTTCTGTTGTGTAAAAGCGACAGCAAGAATATGTCTCTCCATTTGAATTGTAAAACTCGTTTACCGTCATATTGATTCTATTTTTATACCAAAATATCAAACATCTGTATTTCTCATCTGGGTAATTTCCCCATGGAAAGCCTGTTTTTGCTTTTTCCAAAATCGTAATTACATCTTTGGCTTTTACATTAATCCAATCTCCCATATAATCTCCTAATCGCGATATGAGTTTTGTTTGTTAATTTATGGTGCAGATCACACCGGTTCAACATAATAGAATCAGCTAATATTTTTCAATGTAAAACCCAAAAACAGAATTGCTAAACTCTCCTGCGGCAAACGCATATTCTTCATCTTGAATATTTACCTTATAAACAGGAAATGTATATTTCTGACCATATAGTGGATCCTTAACCACAACTTTTTCCCCCGTTTTCATCCATTCAAACTTGAATTTATCACTCTGATTTTCGCCAAAACAATCCTTCTAAAGTTGCAATTTTCTCAAACAAAATACACATTTCTCCATTCACGATACATCAGCCACGGTCTCCGGCTGCATAATCACCCATGCAAACATCCATGACTACCCTCGCTGGCTGAATCAGTGCATCCTCATACTGACACTTCCACTGAATGTCCTGCACAATCATTCCGTTTCGGATACCGTCAATGGTATCCCCGTCCTTCATAGGATTATCATTGTTCAGCAGATAAGATGCCAAATTGTAGGCGTGGTTTACTATCCAATTCGGGTCCATATCATGGAAATGGTACTGCAAGTCTTCTATGTACAAAAGGCTCAGACCAAGCGTATCCACTACACTGTCCTCCGTACCCTCAACATTGAAAAAACGGACGTTTACTGCATACCGGATAAAACGGTCAATGCCGGTTATTTCTTTTTTGCGGATATCATCAGCCTTAATCAGCTTTCCTGAGTTGACATTGTAAACTGCCTCACACTGCGGATATAATTCCACCAGTGCCTCCAGATAATCCATAAGCATATTTGCACGTTTCCTTGCAGGCAGCCCGCCGCCTAACATATCATTAGCAAAAACCTGATATTTACATTCAGAAAGAATCTGGTCGCGGTCATTCATGCAATCCCACATCTGGCTACGTCTGAAGGCATCAATGGAACCCTGCACAAATTCCTCGCAGTCAGAAATCATCAATGTTACCGGAAGGCTGGCATCCTTCATCTCAGAGATGTAATCATGGGCGACAAAATTCACACACACCTTGCGGTCGCCATACTCCTCCACTTTTCCCAGATACTTCGACAGTATCTCTGTAAACCGCTCACTGGCTGGCATCTCGCATTTCTCTTTCATCAGAAGCTGTACCATGAACACACCGCCCGGGCGTATTTGTGAATCAGCCTTTTGCGACAAATCCTGCTGAAACTGCTGCTCATAATGCTGTTTTTCTTCTGTCTCTCTATTTTCTTTTCCTTTTTTTAACTTATCCAATAACCCCATCTATATTCTCCTTTATATTGACTTTGCGATTTCGATTTTCTGATTTGTTCGGCTTCCATACAAATTCCGATTTGGCAAAACAAATTAACTATTCATAATTGATGAAATAATGGGATTGATTCGTGATGAAATCCCTCTCATACGAAATAGCTTAAAACAATTATATAGCCTGAATGAACATATGTCATCTAGATTAGAAACATTTTTGGAAAGATATTGGGAGAGAATACGTTCTTCCTCTTCACGCTCTGCAACAAACTTCCAGAAATCTTTTAAAGATTCTTCTATGGGAACAGGCGGTGTGGGATCTGCAGGGGATAATTTATCCACCTGATTCACGATAGATATGATATCGGTATCGGTATAATCCTCTAGATGATCCAGCATATAATCGAGTTTGTCATTGAGCTCCCTAAGTTTTCTTTCATTTTTCATAGTTTTCATAACCTTATTTTATAGTTGGTATTTTGTCCCTCTACTTAATACATGACAAATTTCGACAAATTCTTACAAAAATTCTGATAGAAATTCCAAGCGGGGTAGAGATAGGGGACTATTAATGAGTTCCTTTGTGTGGTAAGATTATCGATAAAAGAGTAGAAGGAGATAGGGAAAATGGTTGCATTAGTAGGAGTATTATCACTGTTTGGATTTTTCATATGTATTGTATTGACTGTAATAAATGCGGTTAGGAAGAAGAATGTAAAACCCGTTGCGACAGGTATTGCGGTATGCTTTGTGATATTTATAGTATGTCTTGTCATTACACCCACAAAGGATGAGGGTGCGAAGGAGACAGAGGCGGTGATCCCGACGCCCGCTGCAACAGAGGAAATAGTAACGCAGGCAAGTGTGGAAACGGTTGAATCAGAAACAGCGGAGACACAGGTTTCAGCTGCGGATTCGATAAATACAACAGAGCCTGCTTCGGAAGCACCTGCAGAGACACAGGAAAGCACGGAGCCAGTAGAGCAGATAGCGTATGATACGCTACAACAGGTATTTTTGGCAATCGGACTTGATATTACGGAAGAGGATGTACTTGATCTGATTGAAGAGAATTCCTTAGAGTATACAGTAAATGAATATAATGGAACGATCAAAAACAGGGTATACAAGATTGCATATGAGGAGGGTGTGGCGCTACAAAGCCATGCAGATTCCGGTGACTACATTGAAGTAGAGTTTGCCACAAGCGATGGCAGCTTCCTGTATGCAGAGTATTTCAATGAAAAGGCTTTTAGAGAAGTACTTTTGTATAACTATGGGACGTACTGGGATTTTAGGGAAAAAGATGGAAATAACGATTATACCGGATATTATTACCATACCCCCGGTAGCAATAAAAGTGGAATCACCATACATTACAGTAACGGAAACAGCACAGAGACAGGATACCATGCTGCATCTACCGCAGAAGAAGCATTGCAAAGTGTTATAGGATTTTAAGGAAAACGAAGGGAGCCCCTAGCAGTTATGCCAGGGACTCCCTTCGTTACATTATAAGCCTTCAAGGAAACTTAGGGCTGCATCAAAGGCTTCCTCGGAAGTGGGAGTATCCGCAGTGTCAGTAGTAACTTCGGAAAGAGTGATTTTCCCGGAGAGTTTTTGGACGATCAGATCCGCCAGTTCCTCTGAATCTATGGCAGATCCCCCTTTGTGAAGGAACTGCTTTACGGCCTCAACGACCATGTGGCTCTCTGACCGGAAGCCATAGGACTTATAGTCAGAGATTGCCTCATAGATCGCCAGATCGGAAGCATTATCCTGAAAGCGGACAGTTTTACGCTTTACATTCATGCCCGGCCTCCCATTTTCTTACGGATCAGATCTTCATACCCTTTGGCATTGATATGTACGTCATCAATGATTACGCAGTTCCTTTTAAACGTTTCCGGTAAGAAGTGCTTCATGATGGATGCACCACCGGCGATAAATACGAACTGGGTCAGATCGGGATTGAAATTTAATGCCCGTAAGGTATCCATGATGGATGTTACATAGTCCCTAAGCCCGGACTTGATGATGGATAAGTATTCTGCAGGGATATCACTGGTACCGTACATCATGATGTCTTTGATGGTGGATTCGTCTGCTTCTTTTCCAAGGTTTTGTCTTAAGGCTTCGTTAATGTCATTCATGCAGGTGATGGTACCCATGGTAAGGGACTTGCATCTGGTCAAGTCCGGCACAAAGTTTTCAATGGGAAGGATCTCTATTGTCCAGGAGCCGATATCAACGATGACCACGGATTTCTTAAGTTCGGGGAGTTTTGCAACAACTCCGGCATACCCCTGCGGAAATACATCGACAGAGAGAAGATTTACGGAATAGGTAACATCCTCGTACTTGTAGACCATCCGTCTGATTTTGTTGTAATAGTCAAGGAAGGCTTGTTTTTCCGCCCCCATTCTGGTTAAGGGTACACCGCATCCAAGGTAAACATCCGCAACGGTTGTATGGGTGCGCTTTAATTCTTCGGCAATGCCAGCCATCGTAAGTGCACGCATATTTTCATCTTCTGTTTTGGAACTCTGGATGGAGAGTTTACCGTTTCCGATGGTATAGAAACCGGAAGTGGTCTCAATTACTCTGGTGCTTATCGGTGGCTTTGAAGAAAGCAGCTTGATCCCCGAAGAAAAGCAGCTGTGTGCTGTTTTGGTGTTACCGTATCCTACGTCTACTCCAATAATATAACTTGCCATAATGTTCATTCCTCCTGCGATTAAAGTTTTTCAATAAGTGAATAGTCTAAGTCATTTTGCTGTTCGTTTTTGAGTCTCTTGATTTCAAAGGTAAGCCTTGATTTCTCCATGCGGAGTTTTTCAATCTCGACCTTTTGGAGTTTTACCGTTTCTTTTAAGGCTTCGTTTAATTTCTTGTCCCGCTTACTGGAAAGAATCTTGCCCTGTTGCGCTTTGAGGGCAGCATTCAATTCCATGTTGACCACGGCATTTTTGTAGAAAAAGGAACGTGAGAGCCCGGTCTGTTTGGTCAGTTCGCAGATCGTGATCTGTTCGTTGTCCCGTACCATGCGTCTGATGGTGTCGATTGCAAGGATCCGCTTTTCCTCGCAGACTTTTTCGTTCATGCGCAACATATTTGTGTAGTTTGTCATTTCATCCATCCTTTCCTGTATTTGTGAATTTTGTCGTTACGTTTATCAATGACAGTTTTCGTATTTGCAGCTAGCACTTTGGAACTCATACGGCGGTAGTTTGCAACGGATCCGGTGCCGTGATGACCGATCACGGAAGCAATCGTCACATCATCCAGGTTCAGATCACAGAGTTTTTTGCCGTAGGTTCTTCTAAAAATGTGAGTCCCTGCAGTCAGTGGGGTTCCGTGGTCATCTTTTAAATCATAGGTATTGATTAAAACCTGCAGTCTGTAATAGACCGTTTTGTAGGGAAGAGGGGACTTCGGATCCTTGTCACAGACAAAGATGTATTCCTGCTCTCCGTAGGTTTCATAAGTTTCTTTGATGCTGGCATTTAAAAGAAGCAGGATATCGTTATTGATTGATTTTTTCAGGTAGTTGCCGGTCTTTTGCTGTAGGATTCTAAGGTGGGGCTTTGGCTCCATAACGATATCCGTAACTTTCAGTGTGAGCGTATCGGAAATCCGAAGTCCCAACAGTTCATGGATAAGCAGGATCCTTGCAGTCTGCTTATCTAGGAATTTGTAGGCTTCATGCAGCCTTGAAAGCTCTGCATCGGAATAAAAGGTAAATACCGGAAGTTTCTTCTTGGAAAAATCCGTGGGAAGAAACAGTGCCTTTAGATGTTCGTATTCATAGAGCTTTCCCAAGGTTTCAAGGGCGGTTTTTAAGTGGGAAAGTTCTGAGGTATAATTCTTTTTCCGTCCGGCTTCCAGGTAGAGGTAACTTAAGTACTCTTCCAAAAGAGCTCTGTTAAACTGGGTAAAATCCGTGAAGTCTTCGTGGGAAGTATGTAAAAATTCACAAAGCTTTCGTATGGCATAAAGTTCTGCAGACACCGTGGCAGATGATGCACGTTTCAGCCTGTAGTAGACCGCTTCCTTGATTTGCTCCTTTAGGGAGGACTGTGCGATTTTTGAAAAGTTTAAGCTTTTCGGACCGTTTACCGGAGAAACATTCACCGGGAAAGGGAGGCTATTAAGCTGCCAGATGTCATGATCTTTGGAAAAGGAAGTCCCATCATTTCCCTCGAAATACTGGTAGGCATTTGTAAGGAAGTGGAGTATGGGATTGTCACCGTAGGTCTCCTTTTTGCGATCCGGGTGAGAGGTTTTGTAGCTAAGAGCCAGCCCCTTTTTTAAGAGCCAGCGTTTTAAGCTTCCCTGCAGTGTATCCAGTGGTACCTCCGTAAGAGATGTAAGATACGGGTATTCCTCGCTTAAAAAATCCGAAAGTGTATGAAACTGTACACATTCCGTGCGAAGAGAAGAATAGGACAGGGTGCATCCTCTGTCAAAAATGTAGGCAGCAAAGTCGTTTTTTAAGGAAAGCGTAGGGAGCCTGTCTAAGTTGAAAGCCTGCTTACAGGGGATATTCGCAGGGTTCTTTTGAAAACACATAAGGTCAGTAAAGTATAGTTTCATAAGTCGTTCTCCGAAAAATATTGTTGTTGTAGTTTGTCGATCTTTGACGGACGGTGGTCGATGTACTTCTTTGTCATGTTCTCGTCTTTGTGACCGACAAATTCTCTGGTGGTAGGAAGCCCGGCACCGGAATCGTAAAGATCGGTCGCAATGGTGTGACGGTAGTCGTGAGATCTGAAATCTATGTGGTCGGTCAGACGGTATTTTTTAAGCCAGGTCTTCATCTGCTTGGAAAAGGTGGCTGCCTGGAACGGTTTGTCCGCATTTTTTATGGATGGAAAGATGTAAACCAAAGAGGAATCCGTTCTTTTTAGGTACCGGGTAAGTAAAAAGTAGAGATCTTCCGGGATGGGGATTACTTTTTCCGTCCGCATCTTGTACTGGTAGGTTTTTAAAAAGCAGGTGCCGTTGTCCATAAAGAGAGCATCCCTTTTTAAGGAGCAGACCTCGTTGATTCTAAGTCCTGTGGAATACAGGGTTAAAAACATCAGTCCCAGAGATTCCGGGAATTTGTAGAGGATCGTAAGGATTGCATCCACTTCGTCCTCCGGCACCGATCTGTCATGGTGAAGTGAGAAGGTCTTTTTTAAGTAGTAGTCAAAAGAAAAATCCGGTATCTGTAAATTTTCCCGTAGGGCAATGCAGTGGAGGAAAGAACTTAAGTCAATTAACGTAGTGTTGAAAGTTTCCGGCTGCAATTCTAAATCTGCCCGGTAGGAGATAAATTCCTTGATGGTACTTTCGGTAAGTGCAGAAAGCAGGATATTTCTTTCGTCCAAAAACCGTAGGAAGTCCTTTACCATGTAGTACTTCATCAGGATCTTTCTTAAGGAGTACTTCGGGGATAAAACCAGTAAATACTTCATGTAATTTTGGAAGATCTCTCTGTGAAAAGGATTTTCCACATCGTCAAAGTAAAAGGCATCAATGGTCCTGGTGGGATTTACTCTTGTCTCTTCCAAGGAGAAACGTTCTAAAAACCACACGTAAGAGGAAAAGTCCGTAACCTTTGCAGAGAGGAAAAGCTGTTTTCGTACCCGGTATAATACCTGCGTGGCAGATTTTGAGATCGCATCCATGTGGGTAGATAAGTACTCCGGGAAGCGGTCGGCTTCTTTCCTTGTGATCTTTTGGATATCCTCTATGCGCATTTCACAGCAAAAATTGTAAAAGTAGTAAAGCGGTGTAATGTAATGCTGTAAGAGCAGGTGATTGGAACATTCCTTTTTTTCCTGCAGCGTTTTCATAAGGCAGGCGAAAATCTGCCGTTTCATGTTTTCCGGGACAGACCTCGTAAAATCAAAGAAAAGAAATTCCTTCCTTGCTGTGTAGAAAAACCGGTGAGCAATCTCATAGTCCGGGTAGTAAGCCAGGTAAAACAGTGCATTGTCGTAGTGCGGTGTTCTTGTGAAACTTTGGCTTTTTATGAGGGAAAGCTTAATAAGATCCATCCCCTTAGTGTGGGAAGTGGCTTTTTTTGGCACCGTAAGCTGTACATATTCGCCGTAAGAGTACCGTAAGGAATCATCTATCTGATCGAATGAGGTGATCCCGGAAGCAATGAGGTAAACCAGCAGCTTTTTGTAGACGGAATCCTCTAGCGCAACCGGGAAGGGCATTTTAAAAAGAGCGTGTCCGGTGGCAGAAAAGTAGGAAAACAGGGCACATTCTAAATCCCCTTTGTAGGAACTGTACTTGTTTTGTTTTCCGAAAAATTCCCGGAAAACAATACGATTGTAGGAAATTAAAATGGGAACCGTCACTTCCGTTAAAGAAGAGATCCCAAGTGACGTAAGAGCCGTCACAAGATGCACGGCTTTTGACGGAAATAAAGAGGTGGCATAGGAGATCTCTTCTTCCAAGGTGTATGAAGTTTTTACGATTTTTAACTGCTTGTCCATCCTGTCAGACTCTTAAGAATTAAGAGAACTCCCCTTTCTGTGGGCTTGGTAACCCACCGATTCTTTTTTGATACCTTGTCAAGTAAGTGGATGATTTTAAGTAAAAGGCTTTACAAGGTGGATAAAAAGAATAAAATACCATAAGCCTATAGAAAGTCGGAAATTGGAATCGTTCCTTCGTTTTTTGCAAGGTATTGTTCCTGTGCTTTCTCCACTAACCTGCTTTCTTCATCTAAATAGTCAATGGTGGTCTTGATACTCTTGTGACCGATGGAGAGCGAAATATCTAAGATCTCCCAACCGGCTTCTCTTCTGGAATTTGCAAAATAATGCCGTAACATATGGTTTGTCACAGTAAGCCCTGCCTTTTTCCCGATGGTCTCAAGACACGTGTAAAAGGAATTGGCACTTAAGGGATTTCCCCTTGTTGTTCCATGTAATACGATGAAAAGGTAGTCCGTCTTTTCAAAGAGGGCCGCATTTTCCGCAAGATATACATTCAAAAGAGCAAAGGTGGAATCACTGATTCTCATGCAGCGCTCTTCGGCGTTTTTTGCGTGAGCATCGTTTGGATTGTTTGTACGGTATCTGACAAAGATGCGCCTGCCTGCAAAATCAATGTCTTCGGTGTATTTGATTCCAAGTGCCTCTCCGATACGAAGCCCGGTCTCTTCCAAAAGAAGAAGTAAGAGTCTGTCACGATTGCAGGAGCAGGCGTTTAAGATAGCAGCCAGTTCTTGTTTAGTGACGGTACGGGCAGTGTGTTTGTTGGGTCTTAAGTACCCGTCAAAGGTTTTGTAGGTGGAATAGCTGGTGGTGCCTATGTCCGTAACATAAGAAAAATTTCTGTCATCCAGTACTTTTAGGTAGGGGAGAGTGCCGTCACGGTGTAAAAAATCGTACAGCCCGAACACTGCCTGTAAATAGGAGTTTGCGGTATTATTCTTCACTTCCTTCATGCTACCGGTATGGGCACCCTTTTTCACTTCCATGAGAAAATCAGAGAAGTGTTCGGACTGCTCGGAAAACTTAAGATCTGAAACTGCCCGAAGGGTAAGTCCTTTGTCAGATAAGAAATTCATGTAGAAGGGCAGGATGTAGGCAATGCGCTTTATGGTATTGTTTGCCCGGTTCTGCCTGACCTTATGTTTTAAGTATCTGGTGCAGTCTGTATCCAGCTTTCCGGTAACAGCATCTTTTACAAAGTAATAGGTAGTAGTTCCCTTTTTTGCAGATCCCGATATATACCTTGCCATAAGAAGCCTCCTTTCTACCGGATATGTGGGACACAAAACACGTAATCCGTAAGATATTTAAAAGTAAATGTATAAAGTGTGTTCTACAAACATATGAAGCACTTCATAAAACACAATGAGTGTGTTCTACAAAATAATAAAACACATAAAACACACAATGTCAAGAGTAAAATCAAAATATAGAACAATCAAAGCACACAAGGAATAAGAAAGATTCCACATAGAACACAAAAAGAGTGCAATCGAAATAGCGGTGTGTTAAAATGAGAAAAAGGTCTAAAAAGTTCTCTTTGGGAGACTAAAAATGGTGAATGAAAAAGCACTTGAAAGAATTACGGAAACCGGGGAAAGCATTTTAACCGGGTATGAAAAACTAAAAAGCCAAAGTAAATGAGGATGATTTATGCTTAGAAAAGAGTATGCAGAGAATCCGTTTCAGAAAGAAGAGTATGGAAGGCTTCTAAAACTGGCACTGGGGAGAAGGAATCAGAAACAGTTCTGTGAGGATGCCGGACTTAGCCGTTCCTATATCAATAAGTATATAAACGCAATGATGGACAAACCGCCTACCATCGGGACGATAGAAAAAATTGCAGATGCAACAGAGGATGTATCCTTTGAAGAACTTCTTGTCGCAGCAGGGTATGATCCGGAAAAGCATGAGCGGAAAGAAACCATGAAGGGTAAGGTAGACGATGCAGGGCAGTATCTGATTATGCCAGTACTATTAAATATTATGAATAGTGACTATGAATGGTCGATTTCTTCCCAAGGATATAGGGAAGGGGAACCTGTGCAGATTGTAATTGAGAATGAACCGGTAAGAGACTGGTATTTTATTCCGGTAACAAAAAAAGACGTTGCCAGGGAAGACATTCTGGCAGCTCTTATGAGCGACCAGCAATTTACGAATACTTCAAAGGTATCATTCGTTACACAGAATGAAATTATATATGACCGAATCCGTACAATGCAGTTTCCACTTCTCTCATTGTATGTATCCGCAATCCGGGTAAATGGGAAGAACATTGAGGAATCCGAGATAAAAACCAATCAGGAAACGGATGTGAAAATCGTGGGAGTTCAGCATAAAAATTTATTTTGTATCGACTAACGCAGTATTCAAAAACCAACAGAGAATTTCTTAGAAAGAGGGAGAAAATATTATGAATGCAATGGTAGTATTGATTTATGTAATAATTATTCTTGTGGCTATTATGTTAAGAATCCTATTTGCCTCTATTATGAATGGCGTGGCTATTAAGAAGGGACAGGCAGAAGCTCATGCTTTTCCGATTGTCTTCTTTTTTGGAATTATGGGATGCTTATATGTTGTAGCATTGCCGGATCTTGTCATCAGAGAACAAAATGAAGATATTCTTGCAGCCCTTATTGAAATGAAGGAGAGAATATAATGGCATTGATAAAGTGTGAAAATTGCGGAAAAGAAATATCCAGTACCATGAATAAATGCCCACACTGCGGATATGAGAGAAAAGAAACTCCCGTAAAAAGCAGACCGAGTTATAATGGACGCCTTTTTTATGAAGTAATGAGAGGAATGTACGCAGTCCTCATAGCCAGTGTGGTAGCTATGTGTTTTAATTTCTACAATGTGGGTTTTATCACGAAAAGGATAGGCTATGAATATGGGGGAGCATTTGAAGATGTACAACTATACGTTTCCAGTATGAACCGATTTTTCCTTTTATTAGTTATGTATATTCTGGGTGGAGCAGTTGTATATTTTTGGTTAAAACAGGTCGGAGAGAATAAACTAATAAGGTTTGGTTTTATGGCAGCTTTGTCGGTGGCATATACCATCATTATATTTTTCCGGGCATCAAAAATTATACCGCTCATAGATAATCAGCTTGAAAGATATCTGACGGACAGATATGCATTAACCTATTGCATAGCAGTAGGATTTTCAGCATTAATCTTCTATATGTGCATGGGACTAAGCAGTAAGAAAAAGCGGATTATTCTTACAATATGTGAGATAGCGATCAATGTCCTGTTTTTGTATGTCAAGAATCGAATTATCCTTGCGCTGGGATTAGGGGTAGCAGGTTTTGTAAATCCAATGTTTTCCATCGCATTAATCGTGCTAATGGCAATACCGTGTGCCATCGTATTAATAACTGAAATTTTGGCTGATTAAGAGAAGAAAAAGGGACAATAACGCTGGCATAATTATCTTAGAATCCTAAGAAAGGGATTTTAAAACAAAATTAGACGAAGTGTAAAGGATAAGGGTTAAATGTTAGAGAAGATCATTGATAATACAAGTGAATATATAGACTCTATGCCCAAAAAAGAACGAAAAAAATACGGACAATTTTTTACTAGTATTGAAACGGCAAGGTATATGGCTGAACTCTTCGAGATTCCACAAAATCAAGATAAAATAAGTTTGCTGGATGCAGGAGCAGGTTCTGGAATACTGTCATGTGCTATGATTGAAAGGTTAGAACACATAGAAGGTGTTAAAAAAGTAGAAGTATTATGTTATGAAACAGACGAAAATGTGATGCCTTTATTACAGAAGAATCTGAATCTTGCAAAAGAATTTTCAAGCAAAGAAGTAGAATTTGTAATAAAAGAGGATAATTATATTTTGAGTCAGTATCTTGACTTCAATTATATGGTAGGTGGCAATTTTAATCCACCCAAATATGATATTGTAATAGGCAATCCGCCATACATGAAGATACCTAAAGAAGCTCCGGAAGCAAAAGCGATGCCAGATATATGTTATGGAGCACCAAATATGTATTTCATATTTGCGGCAATGGGACTATTTAACCTGAAAGAAAATGGTGAGATGGTATATATTATCCCAAGGTCTTGGACTTCAGGAGCATATTTTAAGAGGTTTAGAGATTACTTTTTGTCAGAGGGAAAGTTGTGTCATATTCATCTTTTTGGAAGCAGAAATAAGGTGTTTGATAAGGAGGATGTGTTACAAGAGACTATAATAATTAAAATGAAGAAAACATATAATACTCCTGAGAGCGTAACGATTTCTTCTACAAACACAAATAGGGATTTTGATAATTGTAAAGAAATTACGGTACCTTATGAATTGGTTGTATCGGGGGAAGATAAATACGTTTATCTTGTAACCAGTGAGGATGAGGTGGAGGTTCTTAGAAAATTAAATAAATATAAGAAGACACTTCCTGATTTGGGATTAAAAATGAAAACGGGCCTAACTGTCGATTTTCGGAATAGAGATATTTTAAGAGATAAGGAAGAAGAAGGAACCATTCCTCTTTTCTACTCTCAGCATATTAAACAGGGGCAAGTGAATTTTCCGATACAGAAGGAGCATGAGTATATTTTAACTGATCAAAAAGGACTGATGCAGGATAATAAGAACTATCTTTTTGTTAAGAGATTTACAGCAAAGGAAGAACCTAGAAGATTACAATGTGGTGTATATTTAGCAAGAAAATTTCCACAGTATAATAAAATCAGTACACAGAATAAGCTTAATTTTATTGATGGCATAATGACGGAAATATCAGAATGCTTAGTATATGGTCTGTATGTATTATTTAATTCAACAATATATGATGAATATTACAGGATACTTAATGGCTCAACGCAGGTTAATTCTACAGAGGTAAACAATATGCCAGTACCAGAACTTGAAACGATTCAAGAGATGGGAAGAAAGCTGATAAAGATTGGAGACTTTTCTGAGAAAAGTTGTAACCTGATTCTGGAGGAATACTATGGATAAGATTTCAGATACAAGAGAATTTCTAAAGAACATAGGTATGCCTAAACAGCAACAGGCAGACATATGTTGTTATGTAATTTTGGCAATGGCGGGGGTAAAGCCGGAAACGTCTTGGAATGAAGCTACCAATGAGTGGATACGTATCCACGATATACTTCAGTTCGCAAATATTTATTATGGTACATCATATGCAGAGAACAGTCGCGAAACATTCAGAAAACAAGCGCTTCACAGATTTCGTACTGCTGCACTTGTTGAAGATAATGGGAAAGCGACAAATAGTCCTAATTACAGATATAGACTTACAAATGAGACTTTGCAACTTATAAGAAAAATCAATTCCAGCGAATGGAATGCTTCATTGAGCACATTTTTAACATATCATGAGAAATTAGTAGATATATACGCATCAAAAAAGAAAATGACCATGATGCCCGTAAAAATTAATGGAGATGATTTTAATTTTTCCGTTGGCAAGCATAATGAGCTACAGAAGGCAATTATTGAAGAATTCGCACCAAGATTTGCGCCTAATTCTGAATGCTTATATGTTGGAGATACAATAGAAAAAGATCTTGTAAAGAATACTGATAAACTTTCAAAACTAGGTTTTGAAATTACATTACATGATAAAATGCCAGATGTAGTCTTGTATCGAGAAGACAAGAATTGGATATATTTTGTTGAGTCGGTTACTTCTGTTGGCCCGATGGACCCGAAACGAATATTGGAAATCGAGGATTTAACACGGAATGTAAAGGCAGGAAAGATATTTGTTACTGCATTTTTAGACTTCAAAACATATAAGAAGTTCGCAGAAGACTTAGCTTGGGAGACAGAAGTTTGGATTGCTGAAATGCCAGAGCATATGATTCATCTTAACGGAGATAAGTTTATGGGGCCGAGGTAATAGTAGAGTGTACAATTAGCAAAGTTAGAAATAGTGGAAGAATAGATTTAAATCGAAAAGAATATGTCAGAATGACGTCAATATGATGAAGACACAGACGTCAAATTGACGATATATTTTTGTGAGAGCAATGGGGTTATAGGGATCGCTCTATTCCAGATGCCGTAGGCAGATGGTTTGCCTAAATTGCCTGCAACTTTAGGCGTATCCTGTTATTATTTTTAAGTATTTCCTTCTATATGTTGTTCCTGATTCCGCTTTTGGAACCGTGCAGTATTTTCAATACTTTCGGCGATTCCGGGAGCGGAATTTCTTTGTGCAGTCGCACGAAAATTTACAGAAAAAATGTTTATAAGAAAATTACAATTCCGCGTGCGGACTAATACGGATTGGCTGCATAAATGCCCCACATATTGTTGAATGACGAAAGGAGGGCATTACCAATGGATATGTCAAAGTTCAAGAAATTCGTGGATTTTTATGAAATCTATGAATTAGTGGCAAATGGGGAAGAGACGATCTCCGGTATCAGAGATGCCTTACGCCTTGAAAAGGGACTGTCTGGTGGAAATCTGCAGAGACGAATAGAGTACTTAAGTTCGGATCCCCCATTTCTTACGGTGAATCAGGACTGGGTAAAATTTGAAAAGGAGAGCTTTGCCGGGATTTTGATGGAACTGATCGAGGGACTGGGGTTACGAGACAAATTTATTCCGCCCCATAAGAAAGACGAGGAAATACAGGAAAAGGTAAGACGAGAACTGGAGCGGAAGGTCTTAGTGGCAAGTACAATTGAGGTGGGGCCGGAAGAAAAAATGTCCGATGGTTTGTTTTTGGTTGACCCGGAATATTACCTTGATGTGGATGCGTGTGTGGCAAAGTATGGTGGGGAACTGGATTCTTTTTATGAAGAACTGGAATCAGATGACCCGGGAAAGAAGGGATTTGATCCGGGCAGGGAACTGACAGAGAGAAACTATGCACTTAGAACAATGAAGACTGTTGGTACAAGGAGATTTTTTTCAAAGCGGATCCGGGACAATAAAGAAGTAGCAGAATTTGAACAGTCCTATGGATCGGTCAGCCCAGTTAGCGATAAGAGACAGGAGAAACGAAAGGAAATTTTACGGAACCGGTTCATTTCACTCAATAAAATTATAAAGTCCGACAAGCTTACGAATCAGGAAAAACTCATGATGTATGCCATGAACTCAGAGTACCATAATACAAATGTCGAACGGCTGCTGAATTATGCCGGGGAACATTGTCTCAATGCCGATCTTTTGATCTATATTTTGGAAGACCCGGATGTGTGTACCACTTATGAAAATACTGTGGGTTTCTTAAGCCAGTTTGCACAGGCAAGTGAATTTAAGATAAAGCTGCAACTTGCGAGGGAATTGATCGAAGGGAAATGGTACATTACTGCAGAATATGATGGGAAAAAGACAAAATTTCAGCTGGTTCCGATTGACGAAATCAATGAATTGAGAAAAAGTGTAGGACTCCCGGCAAGTCAGTATACTTATAGCGCAAGGAATAAGGATCAGGAACAGAAAGAACCAGTGAGTAAGCCGGATTTTGTAGAGAGAGCACCTGCAGGTGACAGTGTTGATCTGCCGGAGGACGGCTTTTCCATGCCTCCGATGGATGATGAACCATATCCATTTTAAGAGGGGACAGTATATGAGCAGAGTGTTTTTGTCCATGACTGATGAAGAAGCCTGTGCCTTGGATGCAGCCAGAGAAAAAGTGGGAATGACAAAGTCACAGTATGTCAGATATTTGATGTCCAGTAAAAAAGATATTCGTCCACCAACCATCCGATACAGGGAACTGATACATAAGCTGGATGCTATCGAAAAAGATCTTAAAGTAATAGCAATGAAGGAAAGTCTGACAGATACAGATCGAATTTGTATTATGACAAAGTTGGAGGATATAAAAAATTTGTTGCATGTGAAATTTATGGGAGGAAAAGAATGAAGACTACATTATCCGTATATGAGTGTGGAGAATTCCACGATTTGGGAAAAAGTTTCACAGGAATAAAAAGCGCAGAAGAGGCAGTAAGACTTTGGGAGAGCATTCCAGCTTGCAATCTGAATGGAATCAAAGCCATTAACATCTGTACAGAAGATGATAACGGAGAGGAAATTGAGGACTTTGAGGTGATTTATGGTGGTGTCATGCATCTTGAAATGCTTAAATATTATCCTGAGACGCGAAAAAATGCGGAAGCCGTCAGATATATGATAGAACTGCAGAACCTGATTCCTAATCTCCGTGTAGAGGGGCAAATGCCATGTATTTGTGATGACATTGAGAAGGCACCAGCACGACACAGACAGCACCGGTAAAGGAGAAAAGATGACGAATACAGAAAAAGAATACACAATGGAAGAATTGGTACAACTTATCAATTCTCAGGAGAACGATTTTATTATTGAGATCAGTCTGGAGGGTGACGATGAATAATTTTAAGCCGGTATATAAGGGACAGCTGGAAATGGCATCCATCCGGCTGGTAAAAGATGCGCCGATCATGAGTGAAAACGAAATCCATAACCCCGGGGATGCTGTAAAATTGTTGGGAGAATATCTCTGTGAAATGGATAGGGAAGTACTGTGCATTATAAATGTGAAAACAAATGGAATTCCGATTAACTGCAGTATTTGTAATATAGGTGTAGTAGATCAGACGATTGCACAGCCAAGAGAGGTGTTGAAAACGGCAATTCTGTCAAATGCAGCAGGTATGATTATCATGCATAATCATCCAAGCGGTACATTGAATCCCAGTAAACATGATACCATGTTTACCGATCAGATAGCAAAGGTATGTCAGATGGTGGGGATTCCGTTGTTGGATCATATTATTGTCGGTGGTAATAATAGTGAATATTTCAGCTTCGCAAATAAGAAACTCCTCCCAAAGGAAGAGGTATCCTTTGAAACAGATTATCGGAAACTGGATCTTAAGAAAAGTGCAGTGGCGGAGAATACGGAAATGTTAGTAAGACCCAGGCATCATAGATAAAGCACTGATTATGGGACACTATAACTGGCAGTATTATAGGTAAGAAATAGGACAGCTAAAGTGTCAGGGGGTGTTACGATATGTTAAGCAGAATTATATATTGGATTAATAATCATTTGCAACAAACAAAGGGATATCAATGCTTTTGTCTTACCTGCAGGTACTATGAGAAATGCAGGGAAGAGAAAAGTGTATGGGAGAAAACGGGAACTAGATAACAGAGAGTAAGGTAGGCATCCATCTTGGGTGTCTATTTTATTGAAAAACTGCGAATTATGAAGAAACATAGCCCACTTACAGAGTGAACAGAAATACACAGGAGGAGAGCGGTTATGTTTGAATATGAAAAGTGCATTCAGGAGGTAAAAGAGGCAGGAATAGAGTTCACAGAAGCGGAAAAGACTTATATCCGTTGTGCCAGAATCAACGGTATTGATCTTATCGATTCATTATATGAAAAGTACATAGAGCAATTTGTCAATAATGACAGTGATAATGCAGATGATGAATACCTGACAATTCTGACTACAGTGCTTACAATCAGAGATTATTTTGACAAGAACATGGTGGAGTTAATTAAGCATCTTGTGCGGATGAAAGCAGTAAGGAAGTGATCGGATGGCAGAAAGAAAAACAAGAGAAGAAAAAATGAGTGCTGTTCAGCAGAAGCTGGAAAATGGAGTGCGTGAAATATTTTCTTCGGAAAAGTACAAGGAATACATCGCTGCCATGTCCAAGTTTCCCCGATACAGTATAAATAATTGTATTTTGATTGCCAGCCAGTATCCAGAGGCTTCGCTTGTCTGCGGTTACAGGAAATGGCAGAAGGAATTTAACCGTGTGGTTAATAAGGGGGAAAAGGGAATTATGATCCTGGCACCCTCAAAAGGGAAGGTGGAAGTTGAAGAAGAGCTGTATGACGACAACCACAAGGCGGTATTGGATGAAAACGGGAAACAGAAAACGGAGATCGTTACCAAAGAGTATCAGACTTTTATCCCGGTATATGTCTTTGATGTAGCACAGACCCAAGGAGATCCATTGCCCTCATTGGCAACAGAATTAAGCGAACAGGTGGAATCTTTTGAAGATATCAAGAGGATATTGGAAGAAATCAGTCCAGTACCTGTATATTATGAAGATATACAAGGGGAGGCAAAGGGATATTTTAACTTTGTAGAACAAAAGATTGTGATAAAAGAATCTCTACCGCAACTGCAGACAATAAAGACTATGATTCATGAGATTGCCCATGCGACATTGGGGCACGGTAGCAAAGAAGATAAGTATGATAGATCCAGTAGGGAAGTTCAGGCAGAATCTGTTGCCTACTGGGTAGCGCAGATGATCGGACTGGACACTTCGGAGTATTCTTTCGGGTATATTTCCGGGTGGAGCAAGGACAAGGAAGTATCGGAACTTAAGGAGCATTTGGAGTTGATTAAGGAAACTGCGGATAAGATATCTCTGGCAATAGAAGAAAAATTGAAGGAGATGAAACCAAAGCAGGAAGCTTCAAAAGTATCTGAACAGGAGATTGACTATAATTCCAGTCACAGAGCAAGAAAATAGAAGACCCTATATTTTCAGGGAGATGTAAAAAATGTAACACAATGTTTATTGTGTTACATTTTTTGTTTCATTTTATTACGAACTGGCAAAGAGTAGGGTCCACATATACAACGTAAGGAAAATCCGAAAAAATAGGAGGTAGACAGACGGATGAATTATTTGTTTATGGGATCTTTAATCGAAAGAGAAAAAAAGTTCACCGGAGACAAACAGATCAAAGCGATTGTAGAGAAGCTGTTAAATGGTGGAAAGGGAAGGGAGATGAAAAAGGATGTTTAGTTTTGAAGAGTTTCAGGAATATGTGATGGATCATATTAGGGAATATCTGCCGGAAGAATATGCTAATGCAGAGGTATCTGTTAGAACCGTTCAGAAGCTGAATGGTGTAACGCTGCAGGGACTTGAAATTTGGACACCTGAAATGAAACAGGGTACGGGTGTGACACCAACAATCTATCTTAATGGCATATATGAAAATTATGAGAATGGGGTAGAACTAGAAGTCATTATGGAACATATCGGCAATCTTGAGAGACAGTCAATGGATTTGCCGGAAGATGTGGCAGAAATCAAGGAAATGTATAAGGATGTCAATTATGTAAAAGATCGACTTATCGTTTCTCTTATCAGTGCGGAAAGGAATGTGGATTTTCTGAAAGATAAGCCTTATAGAATGTTGGAAGATCTTGCCATTTTTTATAAAGTGCTGATAAGTAAAGATGCCAATGGAACAGGGACGATTACTGTTACCAACAATCATATGGAGTACTGGGGATTAACTGAGGAACAGTTATATGAAACTGCGATCAAGAACAGCAACGTGTTAGAACCACCATCCATTGATAAACTAACGAACGTAATGGCAGACCTGATGAGAGCGCAGGGAATGGATGAGGATATCATCGAAAATCAATTAAAAGAAGATGATGTAGATATGTATGTTATTAGTAATACCACAAAGGCGAACGGAGCAAGTGTTATTGTCTATAGCGATGCATTACAGCAGGTGGCAGAAAACCTGGGTAGTGATTTATATATTCTGCCGTCCTCTATTCATGAAGTACTTGCGCTGCCTGTAGGAAATAAGGATGTAGATAGTCTGGAAGAGATGGTAAGATGTGTTAATCAGACAGAGGTTTCACCGACAGAAGTATTATCGGACAATGTCTATAAATATGATGCTGAAAGCAGAACACTATCTCTTGCAAGTGCAAAAGCAGAAACAGTTAAAGAAACCGCTGTTTGTGAGCCTTCGGGGTACACTGGAACTGTAAATGAGGTCGCAAGACCCAGACATCACAGATAAAGGAGAGAAGTTATTATGGAAGTAACAAGTATCAGAATGAATCTGCTTAATAATGCAGGAGGAATCAAAGCAATCGGTAGTTTTTCACTGGACGATGCGTTTGCAATTCGGGGAATCAGAGTAATGGAAGACAGCAAAGGCAGAAACTTTGTGGCATTTCCTTCCAGAGAAAGATCTAATGGAGATTATGAGGATATTGCATTCCCCTTAAGTAAGGAATTTTACCATAAAATTACGGATGCGATCATGACGGAGTTCAATCGTATGCGTGAGGAAGTGGCAGCAAAGGTATCTAAGGCAGATCAGGAGCAGACGGAAAACGCTAACGAAGAACAGGCACAGAAGGAAACATCCCATAGAGGAAAGGGTAGATAAGGAGGGGTGTAAATGCAGATTTCAGAAGTACGCCTGAAAAAGCGGGAAGGAGACTCCAGATTTTTGGCAAGTGGATCCATCACTTTTGAAGGTCAGTTTGTTGTATCCGGGATCAAGGTAATGAGATCCAATGAAGGGCATTTGTTTGTAGCGTATCCTTCCTGGAAGAACTCAGATGGGGAATATAAGGATGTATGCTTCCCTATGACTAAGACCCTTAGGGAAGATATTACTACACAGGTACTGGCGAAGTATGAAGAATTATAAAAAGTAGTGGAAGCGGAACTGCCTTATGGTGGTTCCGCTTTTTTGGAGGATTGAGATGGAAGGGATTGTAGCAAAGATATGGAATATCAAAGAGGGCACCATGGGGAGAGGCGCTGCAGTACAGATTACGGATTCCATTTCTTATATTACAAATAGTGAAAAATGTGACGGCGTTATAGTTAATGACGATTTTATGCAGGTAGGAAGAGAAGTTTCCTATGTGATAAATGATATTAAAACGCTACAGGGATTGTATGTTGGAGGACGGCATATTTCGGATATACAAAATGCAACGAATGAAATGATGCAGGTGAAGGAGTTTCATAACAAGTTGGGTGGAAGAGTGGCATTACATGGCATTGTTTCCCTGCCTGTGGGGGAATCGGGGAAAGAAAATGCCGGGAAATTAATGATGCTTGCAGATGATCTTTTAGAAGAGATATTTCCAGATCATCAGGCGATATATGCGGTTCACACGAATACAGAGAATCTGCATGTTCATTTTGTGGTCAATACGGTAGCCTTGAATGGAAGAAAGATCCATATGGACCACAATTTTATGAGTAAAGTATTTGATCCGTACTTAAATAAGTTGGCAAGACAATACGGATTTTCTCCTAATATGGCATGGGAAGAAGAGAAGGAACCGGATGAGATCAAGTTTTCAGACAGGGTAATAAAACTAAGGCAGGTCGTGGATACCGCTATAGAATGGTCGGATGATTTTGACTCTTTTTTACATAATTTACAAAGTCAGGGCATTCAGGTAAACTGCGGAAAATATTTGTCATTAAGAATGGATGGAATGCCTAGGGCAATCCGGAGCTTCAGACTTGGAAGCAGATACACGATAGATGCCATCAGGGACAGATTGCTTGGTAAAAGGGAAGAATTGATCCGAAGCGAAGTGGGAGACCATATATTTGCAGGAGGATCCCCGGCACAGATCTATGTAAAAACTACACCACTCAAAAAATATGCGGATATGGATGCAGAAGAGAAAAAAGAAGCGATCCGTATGTTAAAACTGGGGAGAAATCCATGGAGAGAACAATATAAAAGTAACTGGCAGTTACAGCGAATTGCGGAGGAATTCCATAGGACAGCCAATATTTATGAACTTATCAGAACGTATGCACCGGATACCGGAAATGTAAATGATGCACTCAGAAATATTATCCAAAAGCAGAAGGAGATAGCAGAAGAAAAGAAAGTTGTGAAAACAAAATTAAGGGATTACAAACCGATTATCGACCTGTATAAGGAAGCAGTGAAACATGAGAAACGAGCATATCTGTATGAATTTGCCGGATGTGATGAGTACCTGTCAGATTATCTGGAATACAAGATGTTTGTGGACAGGCTGGAAAAAGGATACTCCAAAACCATAAATGAAGTGGCAGAGTATGTGGAAGAGGAAGAAAACCAGATTTTGTATGCAAAGGCGCAGGCAAAGGAATTATCCAGTGCTTATCATACAATCCTTCGTTTTGCGCAGAACGAATTAAGGCAACAGGAAGCAGAGTATATGTCCTTATATGAAGCGATTGGCTATGCAAAGGCAAGGACAGCTGCGGTGCATCAGGGAGTATTTGAAAGTAGCATCAAATATATTGCAGCGGACAGCGTGGACGATGGGTATATCAGAGTTGTGATACTGCCGGATATCGTGGGAGGAACCCGGACGGTGACAGCTACCGTTTCTGTATATGGCAAAAATGGCGAACTGAAAAAAGAGTTTTCTTCCAAAGAAGCAAATGTGAAGGAGTTTAATCAGAACATATCAGAGCTTAAGGCAGATATGGGATTTTACAGATGCCATATTTTTGACAGTGCCGATGGGGCAAGGGCGCTTATGAAAGCGCAGGAAGAGAAAAAAGAGAAGAACCGCATTAAGAATTAGCACAATACGTGTCCCACATGAAGGGTAGAAAGGAGAGAGCCATGAGTAAATTATGTTACGAACCAAGATCGGAAAGTAAACTCATACAGCAATCGGAAATCTACCCTGTTTTTTCATCCTATCAGGATAAAGAATTGAAAGAGCGGTTCCAGCAGCTTAAAGCAAATGTGTGTGATCTGAATCCTGCGTTGGTGGCAAAGTGCATTACCGGCACAGAACAGGATTTTATCCTGCTAATGAACCGGGCAAAGGACTTTATCCGGGAAAGATTCCGTCAGGCTTCCATGGAAGAGGAAAAGAGATTACTTCAAATGTTTAAGGAATGCGTATTTGGATATTATGTCCTGACACCGCTGATCGAAGAAAAAGAGATCTCGGATATCAAAGTGCTTGATTATAACCACATTGTAGTAAAAGCAAAAGGAAAAAGATATGTTGCAGACTGCAGCTTCTATAATCCGTCCGACTATAATGACTGGTTCATGAGAATTCTGCGTATCCAAAGGATGGGAAAGAGTGACGAAGCAGCATTATCCCACAGTACAGATAGAAAAGAGGTAAAGGACTACTTTTTACGAATTGACACACAGCTTGGATGTATCACTTCCACGGAAAAGAACAATATCCATATCCGAAAGATTCCAAAGCAGAAGCTTTCATGGGATTACTTAAAAGAGAATGGGATGTTAGATGATGAAATGGAAAACTATCTTAAGGACCGGATTGCTTCCGGGTATGGTTTTTTGATCTCCGGGAGGGGAGGATCTGGGAAATCCACCCTTTTAAATAACATGATCGACTGCATTCCCTATGACGAATCCGTACTGGTATCGCAGGAGTCGGATGAACTCTACTCGGAGCATCCGCAGATTCAGTTTGAGCATACACTGTCCGTAAAGAGAAAGGACTGCAGTATTGAGTATTCCTTGGAAGATGAACTGCGTCTTGGACTTTTACAGGATATTGATAATTTCGTGATCGGAGAGATCAAGGGCGGAGAAGCACTGTATGTGTTTACCACAGCTATGAGTACCGGGGCAAGGTTTTTTGGAACAATTCATGCTAATACAGCTGCAGGATCCGTAGTGAGACTGGCGCAGTGTGCCAAATATATCTCTGATTATTCTATGGAAACATTAGAAGAAATGCTTACTGTAGTGCCGTTTGTGCTGATTCACATGAGCCGGTTTGCCATAGACGAAATCTTGGAAATAGCCGGATGGGATGAACGGCATCAAAAGTTAAAACTGAATGAAGTATATGTGAAGGGGGAGTTGGAATGTACCTGATTCTTAGTATAGTAACAGGAAGCTATCTGATTTTGTCATCTGTCCGGGACTTGAAAGAACGTATGATATATAGTTTCCCGGCAATCGTACTGACATTGGCATGGGGGACGTATTCCGTAGAACTTTATGAAAATGAGTATGGATTTTTACTGGGAGCCTGGATTGCAACGGTAGTTTTGTGGTTCTTGTTTCGGAGATTTTCCATATGGGGTGAGGGTGATAACGATGTCTTTTTATTATTTGCCGGAGTATTACTTTGTACGCTTCGGTTTCGTACAGTGCCATTTCTCATATTTGCAGCAAGCAATCTTCTGGCGCTGACCCAGATCGGAGCCGTGATTGTCAGCCTGATCGAAGCAAGAGTGAAAAAGGAAAAGGTGACCAGTCAAAGTAAAATAGCGGTTGTACCTGGACTTTGTATTGTAGTACTGGGAATCATGCTCTATGGAATCTGTGTGCGAATGGGAGTGATAGCGTAGTGAATGAGTTGGAAGTATTAAAAAAAGCGTTGCCGGAGATGGTATCTATTATGAATGCACTTCCGGGAGAGCGGTTTGATATGAAATCGGCACAAACAATTCTGATTGTGCAACGGAGAATGGAGCAGTCTGAATTATCGAAGCAGCTAGGCATATTTGCACAGCTTCTGTCTAAAAATGAACCTGCCACAATGGATGATCTGGTAGCTGCTACAGTAGCGTATATAAGGATTAAGACACTGGTAGAGGGGAATGAAACAGGGTATTCTCCGGTGATTGTCAGAGATCTCGTTAAGGAATATAAAACTCAACAGACGAAACTTAAGAACATTCTTCGATTGTCTAAAGTGAATATCCTTACGGCAGAAAGCTATCAGAGAGCAGTGATAGAGAAGACTATTTTGAAATCAGAACGCTTTCTATCAGCTTTTGAGAAAGAAATACAGGATCTGGAAGAAGTGATTGCAAAGGAACCAAAGAGCTTAATAAAGCCAAAAGAACCGGATCCTATCACAGAAGATGTGAAAGAACTTCCTACAAAACCAAGAAAATTCCGTGGGATACAGGTACCTAAAAGAATTGTTGGATTTTGGGAAGAGGTTCAGAAAAAGAATCAGGTTACGCAGGAACTTAAGGAGGAAGAGGCCAGGTATGCATCCTCAAGGTGCAGGGAGATTCCTTTTTATGATTCCACACTGAACTATTCGGACAAGTATATTTGTAAGGATGTTCCGGCATTCTCCCTGTATAAACGAAGAGAAAGTATCTACTTTGGAAAAACAGAGAACGGAGCAGCCGGGATATACAACAATCGGGATAAAAGCCTGTTTGAACTTATGAACGTGAATGAGGATTTTGTCCAGTTCATGACAACCGATCTGCTTGGTGGAGAGTATCAGCTTACTCCGTTTTCCGGTGCAGAAAAGGAAGCAATGGAAGTATATTTTAACTTTATTTGTGCCTGTTTTGAAGCTTACATTGGAAAACTCACTACCGTAATGGAGTATCTTAAGTTCAAAGATTATTATAACAGGCTCATGCTTATGAGAATTTCCTTGGAAGAAAAGCAGGTGGCTGATTATTATAGAGCACTGCGACTGGCAGATTCTTATATGGAGTACATGAGAGGGTATGATCTGAGTGTTTCCGATGACAGGGAGGAGATTATTAAAAACATTGCATCGGAAAAGAACGTAAATTACCTTGGGGATCTGCAGATTATTCTGGACAATCATGTAATCTGTAGTGAGGCAAAGGAGAAAATTGGGCAGTTGCAGGAGGAGATCCGGTACTTTCATGGGAAGGAAGAGGAAGCGGAGGACATAGAAGAGACTCCGGTGGACTTCTTAGGAGCAAAGGTAATTATCCAGTTTTTGAAAGAGGAGAAAGTGATAGATGAAGCTTTGTTTACATCGCAGCATCTGGAACAGGCTGTGTATGATTACCTCACAAGAAAAGCTGAAGTGAAAAAAATAGGCATTGATAGAAACGGAGAGAGGGTCTTTTTATTTATCTGCAGAAACGGAAGTGTTTCAATACCGGTAATTAATAGGAAGATAAAAGAAAACTGGAAGGAAGCCGACAGAGATTATTACGAAGCTGTGGAAGAAAAAATAGCAAATAAAATTTTGAAACTGGGAGGAACAGAGGATGAAAACGGAACATATTAAGACTTTGATTTTCGCAATAGCGATTTCTTTTGTAATGGTGGTAGCGTTTTACATTTATTTTGGCAAAGGGAAAGTAGAACGTGAAAAAGGAGATGCGGATGTTATAGAAACTGTTTGTAAGGAAACGGCTGTAACAGATGTGGAAGAAATACCGGAAGAGGAAGGAGCAAAGGAAGCTGTAGACTGCAGAGCAGTTTATGATTCTTTTTCAAAGCTGCAGATAGAAAAAATATACACAGAGACCGTGGATGATGGGAATGGAAATCAGACAATGCAGTTTCAGACATACTATCTTTCCGATGTGGATATAGCTGCTATGACAGATGCTACGTCGGATTATACGCAGGCGGTAGGGACAGAAGCTTTTGACAGTGAGAAGATTTCAGACATTTCTTTTGAGGAGGCCTTTGGGTTTTCGTACAAGACCTGCAAGGATCTGTATGAAGTGATGGAGACAGCAAGGCTGACTATGGGTTTCGATGCAGAGTATGAAGATGCCAGACTGGATGACAACAAGAAAAATTTGCTTGGGGAGGAAAGCTATGTCTATGAAAAAGACTGCAGTATTTTGGGGCAGCTGCTTGCAAATGTAGACTACGATACTCTGATTCAGACAAAGTGTGCCTATTCTGTAGCAGAGATGGAAGGAACGAAATATCCGACTTCTTTTACAGCAGTGGTTCAGTATGTAAAGGGAAATGTAACATATACAAAGACGGCATATCTGGGATTTGCAGGAGAAAATGCGGATGAACTTTTGGAGGAAGAAAATACCTGTAAGAGTAACGATGTCTGTGGAGCCTGTGGGGAGACCGGAGAATGTAGTCAGGGCTGCGGTGGAAGCTGCTGTAAATAAAGGGGAAGCATTATGAATAGCAAGAGTAAATTAAAATACATGACAGTGTTGTGCGCTTTTTTAGCAATGGTACTGTTGCCATGCAAAGCTTACGCAGCCTGCCATAATGTATCCTGCGGATGCAGGGCAAATGGAATCATGTCATGCGCCGGGGCAACCTGCTGGTATACAGATTCCGATGGATGTTCCGGTCATAGCTGGTATCTGTATGATGAATATGGGGCAACCTGTACGTCGGGTGGATCAGTGGAATACCATTGCTCAATCTGTCCAGGAAGACGAATTACATCCTCCCCTCCACTGGGGCATGACTGGGGATCATGGTATTGTGTGAACAGTTCTACTCATAAGAGAAATTGTAGAAGATGTGGGCTGGAACAGTATGAAGGACATAATCTGTCAGGGTGGAGAGCGCATGGAGACGGTTATTATAGCAGAAGCTGTTCTGCCTGTGGATATACACAGACGAAGGGAATTTTTGTCAGTGCGTCTACTTACAGCTGGACAGCAGACAATGTGAATATTACGGTAAGAGGATATGATGGTGGTGTAGGAAACAGATATATATTATTGTATCGGGTAAACTGTATTACCGGAGTAACGACTCTTGTCGGAAACTATCAGCATGGTGGAACTTCGGGATGGACAACAGATAGCTATACACAGACGGACGAAGGAATCTACTACTATTATGCGGTATCTACAGACAACGACTGGCACTCCATTCAGGGGAACACGGGAAGGGTATATCTTGACCATTCGGATCCTGTGATTATAGGTGTGGAAAATACAAATACGGAATGGACCAATGTGGCTCCCAGTATTGCAGTAAGGTCAACGGACTATCTGACGGGAACGGTGACCGCTGGCTCTGGTCTTAGAAGCGTGAAGATATACAATGATAATGAAAATCTTGTTGCAGCCGGAAGTAATCAGGCATCTTATACATTGAGAGAAACCGATGAGGGAGAACGAACCTTTGTGATTGAAGCCACAGACAATGTTGGGCATATTTCAAGGAGCAGTGTCACGACCAGATATGATATTACGCCTCCGGGAATAGATGGAACAGAGATCACATTTGTAAGAGATGGTATCGTAGTGTCCGGTTATATGCAGGACAACATCATGGATCAGCACATTGATGATGAAATTATAAGAAGTGCGTATGGAGCTAATAAAAGTAGCGGTATTAAAAGTGTGATCGTGTATAAGGTAACCGGAACAAAGGAAGAAGTCATATACCTGGATACGACTTATCACCAGTTTGTATCCCCGGATACGCACTCCTTTTTTGATGTGTATTATGACATTAACCAGACAGAGGATGCCGTAGACTACTATCTAATCATTACAAGAGACTTTGCCGGAAATCAGACCAAGAAGAAGTTAACCAGTCAGAGGACGTTACTTACCATGTTTCGCACTTCGATTGACCGAGGGGCATATTGACCCAAATATAATAGAGGAGAATAGCAAGAATATGCCTCCGAGAGCCCATTGAAAATGTAATATCGCTATAGTATAATTATCAACAAATATAAGAGTCATTAAGCAAAATGCAGATTGAAAAAATGATTTTGCGTTGTAGCATAATTTGCGTGGGGGATAAACATGAGTAAAGTACATGTAAATGAAGGATATGAACTATATCAGATTATTACAGATTTTGGTGATCCATTAGAAATCTTTCGTGAGGGAATTCAGAATTCCTTCGATGAGACTGCAACAGAAATTTATATAAAAGTATATGAGCAACGTAAAATTAGTGGCGATGAACTAATAATAGAGATATGCGATAATGGAAATGGGTTGAAGAGAAATCGAGTAGATTCTTTTTTTGATGTTGCAAATTCAAGCAAAATTACTAACGATTTTGTTCCAACAGGAAAGCATGGATATAAGGGACATGGTTCAAAAGTCTTTTTTAATGCAGAATCTGTGCATATTTGTTCTAAAACTCAAGATGGGGATTATTGGGCGGTAAAACTTGAAAAGCCAATCGAACAAATAGCTGAAAAACAGGAATTATGTTATTCGGATTTTTTGGATCCAATGGATGTAGGCATTTCTTTACCGGATACTTGGAAATCAGGATTTATGGTAAGAATAATTGCACCTAAGCAATTTAGTACACAGTATACACGATTTAAATTGGATCATATGTACTTACGTGATTATTGTATGTGGTATACAATAATAGGAACAGTAGAAACAGAATATAATCAAGAATTAAAAGATAAGAATATTAAGTTATTTCTTAGTGGGTTATTAAAGGAAGATTTTAAGAACAAATATAATGATGTTTCAGATTGTGATCCAATTCCTAAATTCGTAGATACTGTTTTAGGAGAATGCGAGGAAATTTCATTAGGGCACTATTTCCCTAGCGATAGAACCACTGATACAGCAATGAAGCAATATGCAAAAAACATTGGAAGTAATAAGGCCTCATATATGTTTTATAGTAAAATGGTTTTTAATGAAACTATAACAACAGGCAGTTTATCATTTAGATTAATTATAAAGCTTGAAGGATATGAAACCAAAAGAAGATATGACTTATTGCTATCAAAGCAAGGAAAAGTAAGCACGGAGAAAAATCATACAGATGGAGAGAGATATGGTCTTTGGGCTTGTAAAGGTGGTGTGCCTGTAGAAAAGGTAGATGATTGGCTTGTTGGAGGAAAAGGAGTAGGTTCTTACACCTATATGCAGGCATTTATTGACTGCAATGACTTTCAGCTAACAGCAAATAGAGGTTCTATTCGAAATACAGATATTGAGAAATTGGATTTAATAAAAAAGGAGGTTAACAGAGTATTTAGAAGTAAAAAAGTTAGCGATGCTATGCAAGAAAGGCAGGATTGGGAGTCGTTAGAAAAAACAATTTTGTCAATAGACTCTGATGCAAAAGAGTTAAAGAAAAGGTATTCATTGGGAAAAGCAAAGAAAAAGATAATTTTACCTAATGGTGTGGAAATTTTAGAACCGAATAGAACTAAGAGCGGTTATTCAGAATCTGAAACGTTTGTAGTATTGTTATCTATAATGCAGCAATATCCTGATCTTTTTAAATTCAACTTAATGGACTATAATACTACGAAGGGAATCGACTTTGTTGTTGATTACATGGGAACACCGAAGTATATAGAATTAAAGGGAACTTTAACAAAGAAAATTAATCATCCCTTTAGGTACATTTATAAATTCATTTGTTATGATTTAGATGTGCAAAAGAACGAAATTGTAGAAGACATGGAATCGTTTAAGACAACATTGAAAATATTTACAAACGATAAATTTGAATCAAATGATGATAATTTTAATGGTAAATCGTATACAAGCTATAGTCTTCAACCAGAAGGAACGGCAACGATTCAAAGCATGGAAATTATAAATTTAAAACATTTTCTGGTGGAAGTGCTAGGAGCAACTATAGTGTCAGAATAAGATGAGAATTTAAAAATAATAGTCGTCTAGGAAAAAACTGATATTTTATTAATTAAGAGCTGTACCACTACTCGATTTGGGTGTATTGGCAGAGGTGAAATAGTCATCTGCCGGAAGTGGTAAAGCTCTTTTTTATTAGACAGAAAATAGAGTACAGACACCTTGTAGAGCAGGTGTTTTTTTATTTGAAAAATAAAACCTTGCAGTTACAAAGTAGGCAACTTATTGTCCCACATATTGGATGAAGATCAAATAGATCTATCAATTCGCTGAAAGGAGAATAGAAGAATGGTAAGCGCCAAATAATCCGGCGGTACCTATAAATTTACCCCAACCTATTTTCGGT